>BNJU01002235.1_pt1 | contig 215025 bp, 271 predicted proteins | sample 8539281 | NCBI WGS metagenome assembly BNJU01 (sample SAMD00202456, study PRJDB9452) | human saliva metagenome | isolation source: human saliva | place: Japan
GGGTGTGGATTTACTAAAGACAAAAACAGTATTTTTGGCAAGACCTACAGTTTCATCTATTTTGATGACACAGATGGTGGGTAGAGCATTGCGAGGAACGGCAGCGGGTGGTACATCAAGTGCATATATTGTTTCATTTATAGATCATTGGAATGAGCATATTGCATGGGTAAATCCGGAAAGTTTATTTGCTGGAGATAATGAATTTCAGGATAGTGATGATTCCGAGCGCATCAAAAGAGATATTCAACTGATTGCAATCTCAAAGATTGAGGAGTTTGCAAGAATACTTGATAATTCGGTAGATACATTAGATTTGGAAAGAGTTGCTTTTGAAAAAAGAATTCCTATAGGAATGTATGCATTTAATTATCTGGAAGAAAACGGAATGGACCATTCATATCAGGTAATGGTATATGACAGTACACAGGAAGCTTATAAGAATCTTATGGAGTCACTTCCTTCATTGTTCAAGTCATTTGATGTAACAGAGGAGTATCTGACAAAAGAACAGCTTAATGAAATGGAGGCACAGTGCAGGGATTCATTCTTCTGTGGTGAAATGATACCGCCATATGAGAGTAGAGATGTTATAAATATTATAAAATATTATGCACAATATGAGGAGTCACCAAGATTCTATACCTTTGAAGAGGTGGATAGAAATAAGCTTGATATATCAAAGATTGCAAAGCATATTTGGGATGAAGATATGGGTGTGCGTAAAAAAGCTGAATACATTGATGAGTTATGGAATTCCGGTGACGACAATATGCTTAGATTGTTCTTTGGAAGAAAGATATACTTTTTAAAGCAGCTTGATATTGAATTGATGAAATTAGCAGATCCTGATATAGGTGGTGGTAAAGAAGGACCAATAGTAATTGGTGGAGTTAAGAATCTGGAAGATTTACCGCTCCATATAATTCGTAAGATTAACCCTGATTATGAAAAATATTTAAGAGATGAAACTTTTAAAAAGTATACTGATGAAGCCGGTAATTACCATTGTGTCTGCTGTGGATTTACAGACAGATCCAGAGTTCCTTTTCATGTAGACCATATTATTGCAATGAATAATGGCGGTAAATCTGTTGTGGAGAATTTACAGATTCTTTGCCGCAGTTGTAATTGTAGGAAGAGTGATAAATAATGTATGGATTGTTTTATTCGGCAATCGATATTGCATTTATCTTACAGGATTTAAAAACTTGGTTGTAGAGAGGAAAGCAAAATTCTTGATTTAATATGGGAAAATGAAAAGAACTTACTTTTCCGAACAGTACATAGATAATAAGAGAAAAATTTCTGTTATATATATACCAATGGAGTCATTATATACTGGATAAGGATGCAATTGATGAAGAACTTGCTGCCATACAGAGAGATTTGAAGCATTCGGATAGAACATTGCAATTAGAACAGTTAAGCGGTTATTTTTTTCTGATTTTGATATTTTTCTTTAAAAAGTTGTCGTATAAAAAAATATTATATGGCAGTAGAAATTATGTAAAAATAAAAGCTTAGAACTTTATTAGAAAGATATGGCTATAAACGTAGATCATCATTGATCGTTCAGTATATAAAACATTGTTTAACATTTTATAATTTGCAAGTGGCTGTACGTGGTGGTGACATTTGCGATATAGAAACAGTAGGCATTGATGAAATGTTGATGTTTAGAGTTATAAGTTAATGTACTTAAACAACAAATAGTCACGAATTTAGAATAAGCAGGTGAAAAAAATGATTACAGGTATTGACTACATCTTATATACAGATAAAAGCAAGGATGCTTTTATAGAAAAAAATAAAAAGAAAGTATTACGTTTTGGGAAGATCCATATATTGTAATTGATAATGAAGATGAAACAACGGATATTTTTTTGTTTCTCGAGATGAAGAGATGTTTTGGTTGATGGACGAAAAAGGGCTTTTATGTAGATGAATTGTCCGGAGAAGGACCGTTTTTATTGATTTTTTTAATAGTGGATATTCATCAAAGGAAAAATAGAGTGACTTTGGTGCTTTCTGAAGAAATTAGTAAGTCAAAATTCTCCAAGCAGGTATTCAACTCGATTAAATCTATTTTATAATGTGGAAGGATGGTGAGCGGGGTTACATTATGGAGAAAAAAGCAGAATTAAAAGATATTATAAATAACCAAAGAGATTTCTTTAACACAAATGCAACTAAATCAGTTAAATACAGGATAAAGATGTTGCAAAGGTTAAAGGATGTAATCAGAAATAATGAGGCAGCAATCCTTTCAGCTTTATATAAGGATCTTTTAAAGTCTAGAGCTGAGGCATATATGAGTGAACTGTCAATAGTTTATGCTGAAATAAATGAGGCTTTAAAAAATGTAAGAAATTGGAGCAGATCGGAGAAGGTAAAAGGAACTATATCTACATTTCCGGCAAAAAATTATGTATACTCTGAGCCTTATGGAGTGGTACTTATTATATCACCTTGGAATTACCCCTTCAATTTGGCGATAGCACCGCTGGTAGCGGCGATAGCGGCAGGAAATACAGCAATAATTAAATGCTCAAAAGAGAGTGTTTATACCTCAAAAGTTATTAAATACATTATAAATGAAGCCTTCGGTTCAAATTATATTTTCTGTGTGGATGAAGATATAGATTATGATGAGCTTCTAAATCAAAGATATGATTATATATTCTTTACAGGAAGTCAAAGAGTAGGAAAGATTGTAATGAATATAGCGAGCAATAACCTTATACCGGTTTCTTTGGAGCTTGGCGGAAAGAGCCCTTGCATTATAGATGAGACAGCCGATATTAAGCTTGCTGCAAGGCGAGTACTGTGGGGGAAACTGCTTAATGCCGGACAGACCTGTGTGTCTGTTGATTATGTGTTAATACATAGCAGTGTTAAGGACAGATTTATAAAGTATCTGCAAAAAGAAATAAAGAGAAGATATCCTAATGCATTAAATAATGATACTTATCCGAGAATAATAAATGAGCATCATTATAAAAGATTGCTGAATTTAATAAAATCAGAGGACAGTATAATAGGTGGCAGAGGTGATGATGTAGTTCGTAGATTAGAGCCTACTATTTTACCTGATGTGGATTTTGACCATGAAATCATGAAAGAAGAGATATTCGGGCCACTGCTTCCAATCATAGAATATGATGATATCAATAATGTAATAAGTATAATAAAAGCATATGAGAAGCCTTTGGCATGCTATGTATTTACAAGGGATGAAGATACGGCAAAAGCATATTATAAAGAGTATCTCATACGGTGGCGGATGCATAAATGATGTTATACTTCAAGTATCAAATCATTATATGCCGTTTGGAGGAGTAGGAAGTAGCGGAACGGGTTCGTATCATGGTAAGTTCGGATTCGATACATTCAGCCATAAAAAAAGAGTATTGTTTGGAGTAAAACAATGATTGATTTGCCTATCAGGTATGCGCCTTTTAGTCCACTAAAAATTTAGAATATTGAAAAAAATATTGGAATCATTTAATGATTCAAAAAAATTAGAAAACCGGAGATAAAATATGAGCTTTATACCAAAAGAAAAACTTTGAAGAATGGATAATTCTTATAGACTCTAAAATGGAGTATTTTACAGATGTATTTGCTAAAGAAAATAATTTAAAACTTGACTACAGTATAGAGTCACTGGATGAGATTGAAAATTGGATCCTCACTAATTACATTGAAATAAAGGATTTGATAAATGATACGAAGACTTTAGACTATTTGACAGTATACATAGGTGAGGCTTTCAGGAAACATATTGGTGGAGAGTGGTTTATAGATTTGAAAAATAAAAAGAATGCATACTATTCCATGCCTGTTTTGACAAGCCCTGATTACATAGGAGAGAGCTATATAGCACCGATGACATTTGCAACTGCATGTATCAACAGAAAAAAGGGCAATTATATAAGTACAATACTGAAAAACTGTTTGGAAGACATGGGAAAGTAGGGAATAATACTTTAAAAGATATATTACTACCGGAGCCTTACGTGATCCACATGGGCCTAGTGCGACTCCGGAAGTATTTATATCTTTATTATCTGAATATAGTGCTAAATGAACTTGTATTATTTTTTTACAAAGCCCTTTACATCACTGTCTATATCTTTAAGCTTTCCGTTTAAATATTGTTTTAAAGTGCCTGTTCCTTTGCTTTCGTCATAATCTGTTAAAAAAATAAATTTTTTTCTAATTTATTACGATATGAATTATATCCATTATAATCTTTTTACATTTTTTGTAATTACAGTATTCTGACCGTTTTTCCAAAATATGATAGGTATCATTATCATCTTCATATGAAGTTTGTGAAAGAGTATCAGTATATATGATATAAGTCTCAGTACCGTTATTTTCTAAATGTGCCGGTGAATAATATTTGCCTACATTTTCATCGATAATGTTTTTATCTAGGAATAAAGAATAATAGTCATTACCTTCGATTCGTGCTTTATACAACAAATTATCGTTTTCCGCTTTAGAGTCTTGTGAATAAGCAAAATCGACAAAAGAATTCATATTTTCATTTACAAGCTCAATTTCACCTTTTTTACTTCCTTCTAAAGCGACTTTCCAAAGCTTCTTGTTTTCTTCAGAGAAAAAATACCAATATTTTGATTTGGAAGGGTGTGCTTCTTTGAGTCGGTATATGTCGTCATTGTCTTCTATATCTTCATACTCTCCAAGTGTTTCACCATTTTGTACTACTTTTAGAATGATTTTGCCTTCAGAGTTTTTTTCTGTATATGCCAGGAAATTTTCTTCTATATTAAATTCTACAAATTTTTTTCAAATGAATCACTGACTAATTCCTCATTGCCGTTAAAGTCAAATCTATAGAGGGATGTCGGTTCATCAGCTTTTGAGGCATAGATGACTTTATCAGAAGAATAAGTAACGCTATTATATGGTTCTTTAATACCTTTTACTATTTCTTTTGAGCTTCCGTCTTCCAATTGATATACTGCATTATCCCTAAAAATAGCATATTGAATCAAGTTCAAAAGAATAATCGAAAGAATTTATATTAAAAATCTGAATATACTGTGTTATTACCTGTATATATATCAATTAAATATACATTCATCAATTTTTTTCTTTGTCATAATTGCGCTTACCCGGAACAATTAAAAGCTTATCCTGAGCCTTAGAAATAATGTATTTTATTTCTTCTTCGCCATCTTCTTTAAAAGAGACTGACTGCTTTACCACCCTTATATAAAAACAGCTCTTTATTTGAAATATAGAGTATATCACCGTTTTTTTAAGGCAGAATGTACTGTAACTTTGTCGGCTACCTTAGTCCGCTTTGTCGGTGTTTTAGATGTTGATATATACAGAGTATAGGTTTCACCGTCATAATCTGAAAAAGGAACAAAATTGATCTAATTTTTTTGTTATATCCTTTTATAGAAAAACTTTTCCATAACACTTCCGTTAGTTGTACAAGGTCCCAAGTCTATAATTTCAGAGTTATCATAACGAGCCATATAGAGATTGTCTCCCTTTACGTAAAGAGAAAAATTATTGGAATCGGATGTGGTTTTATTACCACTTTTTATCAGAATTGGATGTGTCCGGACCGACATTATTATCTGAATCTGTATTCTCTTGTTGTACTTCTGCAGGCTTTTTATCTGATGAACAGGCTGATGCAAATATAGCCAAGAGACATATGGCTAAAAACAGAAAAATAACGGGAAGTTTTTGATGTGAGTTTTTTGACATAAATTTTACCTCCATAAATTTTTAATTTAATTTTACTATATATTTGTATAAAAATCTATTTAATATTAACTAAATATACTTAAAAAAATTTTGAATTTATAAATTATATTTACTTTAATCTAATGTATAAGAAATATATTGTATTTACATCTATGTATGATTATACTGGATAGGGACAAATATTCAATTGTAGAGTATTGAGCGAATTAGAGAATATTTATATAAATTATGAAAGTTGGATATAAAAATGAGCTTATACGAAGGAAAAACTTTGAAGAGTGGATTATACTTATAGATTCTAAAATGGAGTATTTTACAGATACATTTGCAAAAGAAAACAATTTAAAACTTGACTACAGTATAGAGTCTTTGGGTAGAATTGAAAATTGGATCCTCACTAATTACAGTGAGATAAAAGGATTTGATAGGAGACGTTAAGACCTTAGACTATTTGACTGTATATATCGGTGAAGCTTTCAGAAAGTATATAGGCGGAGAGTGGTTTATAGATTTAAAAAATAAAAAGAATGCATACTATTCCATGCCTGTTTTGACAAGTCCTGATTACATAGGAGAGGTATACAAAGCTCCAATGACATATGCGACTGCATGTATCAATAGGAAAAAAGGGGACTATATCAGCACTATACTAAAAAAAACTGTATGGAAAATATGAATATTAGATAATCTTATATAAAAACCGGAAAGCCGTTTAAGCTTTCCGGTTTTATTCCCATATAGTATGCTGTGCCATAACATTGTAGTATGAAAGACTGTTATCAGAGTTAAAATCAGCTTCTATACGGTAGCGCTTCCAAAGAGAATAGTCATGAGTTTGCAATGTAAGTACAAAATAATAAGGACCTTTCATCTCATCATAATCTGTCGGATGCAGTGAAAAAATATCTGTCAAATCTTTATTTTCAAAGTCATTAAGCTTTAAATCCGACAGAGTTATATTGTTAAAACTTACAGCAGACAAATCTGTATCATCGGGTGTAACCTTAAATGATGTTACAGTACAGTTTTTAAGCTCATCCGAATCCTTCCATGTCGGTGTAACACATACATGACCGAAAGGATTGTCACCAAGATACAATTCCAAATATTCTCCATAGGAAAAGTGGTCACTTCGAGTATTTATAATCTCACTGTCTTCATTTTTTCCTTTAAATGTAAAGCCGCTATCAAGAAGAGTGGATGCTTTTGTTGAACCGACAATCACATTAGTTCCTGCTATCTGTACATTTACAGGCTTAGCAGGAATACCTGCTATAGATATAAAAAAGGTGAATGCAAATGAGTAGAAAAACATAAGTACATCCAGCGCATTTGTAGTTGAATAGGAATATTTTGTACGGTATGAGGGGATCAAAAAACGTATAAGCGGTCTGATAATTCCGGAAAGTATGATCGCAGCTATAATTACAGCAAACTGCATTTGTAAACAGGAAAAAATTGCTTTTCCAATATTGTGTAATTTGAAATAATTCACACCGGTAACTATTATATTAACTAAAATAATACACACCATAAAAACGCTCGCCTCTATCATTGCGGGCCTATCTGTAATGTCGTCATATTGAACAGCCCTCCTTGTAATCTGGATATGACCTAAAGTATATATCCATTTAGGGAGCTTCTTAAAAGTACAAACAGCTATCAGCAGTCTGAAGTATATATAAACAGCTAAAATAAAGCAAAGCAGTGAAACAGCACCAAAGGCCAATGTAGATATAAAAAATCCCATAATATCCTCCTGTTTGATTACAGATAAGTGGCTATATTATATCATTTTACATAATAATTTGCGATATATTATTGATATTATATCTGTAATGGAATAGTATGTGGTATTAGAGGTGAGAGTGAAAAAGTTATTATTGAAAGTATTGAAATCTATAATGAGCTTTAGACGGAAAGGAAATAAAGTATGAATATATTATTACAGGAAAGTGCCGATATTTTAAAAGAGTATTTTGGAGAGAGACTGGATAAAATGGTAGTTGAAAGGGCGGTGTTCGGACTGTTCTTTTCAGGAGTAAAATTAAGTACAGGTCATGGCGGCCTTTGTTTTACTCCGGTTAAGGAGATTCCTGAGGCTGTATGCTGTCCGAGCTCCGCAAAGGCTATGCCTTTATCAGGTAAACTTGGTGGAAGGAGTGTAAAAAGCTATTTGGACGATCTTTCACATGCAAATATTCTCAGAAAGACACTGGCCATTGCAACGCTTAATGCACTTTCGGCTTGTTACTGGGAAGAAAATAAGAACTTGGAGTATAAAATAGAGACAGAGGTTATATTCTATGAAGTGTAGATTAGAAAAAAATAAAAAGGGGGAAAAAGTCAATGGCTACAAACAAAAAGATAACTGCCCTCTACGAAAGACTTTCTCGTGATGATGAAATGGTAGGGGACAGTAATTCAATTATAAACCAAAAGAAAATGCTTGAAGATTATGCTAATAAAAATGGCTATACCAATATCTTGCATTTTAACGATATGTATAACCAAAGATTGATACAACGCCCTGCCTACGAGAGTGTATGAAAGTGGCTAAAATAAAGGCTTTCAGCAGATTTGGATGGTCTGCCGAAAGCCTTCCTTTTTTACGCTTTTTTGAAGCAGCGTTGATACAAGAACTGTTTGAACCCGCTCCGCAGTCAAAATAAAAATGTATACGGAAAATAAAAAGGTTGCTCAATTACCGTATTTCAGTCTACGATTACGTTCACTTGCGTTTCTTTCAATCTTACTGATTGTCGTCTCAGCAGCGGGAATATCATTTCTATCAATGTTTCCCTCAAGAGCATCTATTAATTCCAAAACCGTCAATTCATAATCACGAACGGAATTATTAGATTTTGCAGGACTGGAGTGGAGCAAATCATACAGTTTTTCAACCTTTTTACGGAGCTGCTTATCACTAATTGAATCCATGATTCCCTTCAGCTTGGAAGATGCATCTCTTACATAGCGCAACTCCATCTCGTGTCGTTCTATGCTGTCAGCCGTGCTTTCATTTGCAATCATATGCGAAATCAACATGACCGCATAGATTCCTGCAATAATGACTTGTACGATTAGTGCCGCCTTGTAAGATTCAGGATGTGTAAATATAAAAATTAATCCTACCACAAAGGCTGCGATAAAGTATGCTGACGATATGGAATAAAGAGGAAACCCAAGGACAGCTGTATTTGTGGATTTCCTTATTAGGAACGGAGTAATCAAAAGCATTATGTATGCGAAATGGATGAAGCCATAGGAAATCCATACTGATGATGGATGATCGGTTCCTCCTGCCACAAAGAATACCACATTAAATACGATTAGAAATACTAAGTCTAACAGTGTCCATAGTGTTCGCTTTTTGTTCATTGGTATCGCCTCCTTACATTCTGCCTAATACTTCTGCCTTTTTTGCGTCATATTCGGCCTGTTCAATCAAACCTGCATCAAGCATCTTTTTGAGTTTGCCGAGTGTTTCCATCGGATCTTCATCAGAACTCTGAGAGGTTTGCTGCGCTACTCCAGAACCTTTCGGTGCAAATCTGCCGGAAGGTGTAGGCTGGCTCGGTTGTGCAGGCTGCTGTGGAGCCTGCTGATTCATCGGTGCAAACATCTGATTAGCCATATTGCCGAAGACGCTTCCTGCCGCAACGCCCATGCCCATTCCTGCGCCCATTGCACCAACACCACCGGCACCGGGGTTACGCGCCAAATCGCCAAGAATGTTAGCCGCCTGTTGGCGTCCCCAATCTTCACCGAGGACATCCATTACGCCTTTATCACCCTGTGCCAGCTTAACCTTGCTGATTGATGCAATCTGCGACTGGTCGATTTCGTCATACTTACTGTTATCGATGTCAAGCCCTGCAAGCGAGAATTTTACACATTTCAAGCCATAATCTTGGACGACCTCATCAATGTATGGCTCAATCTGCTCTGAAAGCTCGTCCATATAGGCATCGATACCGATAAGCTCTTGCTCCAAGCCATTGAGGAATTTGGAGATTGCCGACTTGATTTTCCCTTGGAATTCGCTCTCGAAATACTTGTTCAGTTCTTCTTGGAACTGATATGGAACATTGTTGCCAATGAGTTTTTCAAGGAGCTTAGCCGGATTCTCAATTCTGACCTTATATGCTCCACGCACTCTTGCATCAGTTCTGATTCCCCATACCTTATCGCGGACTTGAATGGGTGTCTCTGTTCCCCATCTGATTTCTTGGCTGTCCGCTTTACGGACAAAATATACAACACAGTTGAACGTGCTAATTCCGCCCGTAAAAGCATTGCGTAAACGGCTGATGAACGGATAGTTCTCTGTTGACAACTTGTATGTTCCATTGCCGAAAACCTCCTCAATATTGCCGCCTTTGATGAAGATGGCCTCCTCACCGGGCATGACAACCAGAGTAGAGTTGGTATTGAAATCCTCCTCCGGTTGCCTCCAAATCAGAAGTTCTCCGGGCCCAGTGTTCTTAATGACATCCGCCCAATGTTTCTTGCCACCCGTGTAGGCTACTTCGTTAGGGTTTTTACCAAACAGTGCCATTGTTCTATTCCTCCAATTCCTTTTTTATTGATTCAACAACCTTAGAATCTTCCGCAACTACATTAAGCGTTTTTAATCCATAATCTACTACTATATCGACGGGGTTCCCATGATATGACCCTTTAAATAGGCAAGAGGATATATTGGATTTTTTTGCAAATGGTATTAACTCTGTGAAAGATGAAATCAAAACCTTCTTATCAGGCTGCATCTCTTCCCCTTCAAGTGTTAATCTGACTTTGTCGTGTGAGAACCCAGCAAGGCTCATTATTTTTTTACAATAGTCAACTGGTGATCCACTTAGCTTGTAACTGTTTCTTGTCCTTTTTCCAGAAAGGGATTCTGTTCTTAATAAATCAATTATTCCCATTGTACTTTCCTCCTATGCGATTAATCTGTATTCTACCATATTCAGCCTCGTTTTCTCGTGCAAAGCTTTCATACAAAGCCATATGCTTTTCATCACAGTCTCCATATAAGTTAATAGTTGTCGAATGTGAAAAAAGTTCATCGGCAGTTTTTAATTCTTTTAATCGCTCTAAAAGGCATTCCTGAGTGCATAGCGGTTTAGCCATTCCGTTGTTAATATCAATTACCGATTCAAACTCACCTTCTCCGCCGATTTTTGAATGCATTGATGCTATGTTTCCTTCCCCGAATTGGTACATTCTCGTATATCCTGATGGATCATTTGAATCATTGATACTATATGTTTCATCGTTTTCATGGAAAGTCAAATTGGAATCCTTTATCTCATCCTTCCAGTATTCTTCTCCCCATTCATCATGAGATAATTCATCTCCCTCTCCAAAATCAATATCATAATAGCCACCTGATTGTGTTTTCGTAGAAGACGAATCATGACCATATGCATCGCCCAATCTGAGAGAAGCCGCATTATATTTGAATTTCTCTACATCAATGGCATTTCTATCAAATGTTATATGATTATCTGGATGCACTGCATTGTATTCGTCAACCTCTGACTGGAGTTTATCAAATGCTCCTTCAATCTGATCGGTATCGGCCAAATTCCTTACGCCAGAACATGACTTACTATGTAACAACGAAAGAGCAGCAACCTGATCTGCGTTACAACCATCATTTTCCAGTGCCTCTCTATTATTTAAAACATGAATAGCAGAAGACATTGGATGATTTTTCCTAATTCCGTCTCCATCAGATGCTACATATTTATCTCCACCGTCCATTCCCGTATCGTGATACAACGCTGCAGCAGCTAAATCTTTCTTATCACAATTAGAATTCGTTATTTCATTTATTACATCCGAAGCCTCTGCACTTCGCTCAATAACTTTGTCTATATGATGATCCATGTCGTGAGCCTTATAGAATTTAAGGCCAGATTCACCTGCCACATCTTCTGCCTTAAAGTATGAAGATTTTGCACTGTCGAAGTATTCTTTATTCTCCATGCTTTTTAATGTAGGATAGTTTCCTTGATCATCGCGTGTATCGCATACACAAGGATAATGTCCACATACCGGACAAGTAGGATGCGGTGGATTAATATCGCTGCTGTCATTATTACACACACAAGGATTCTCCCCACACACAGGGCAAACCCAAGGATGATTAGAATCTGATGGTGGATTATTTCCTCCCTTATTTAGGTCGCTAAAAGATTGAGAATCACCACCTTTTGGAGAGGTAACCGCAGACTCTTCCTGTTCATTCCTTACTTCATTCAAGGGTGGAAGTTCATCATCAGGGAATGCTGTTGAGTGTAGTTCTCTCCAAATGGGATCTTGTGAATACTCTGCATAATCACCCACACCATAGTTATGGTCATTCATATATTGAGAAAGCTGTGCATTAGCGCGTTCTTGTGTCATTTCCGGTAACTCATAATCTGGATATTCCTGCCGCATCAACTGTCTCCACTGCGGGTCCTGTGAGCATGTGGCAAAATCATCGGGACCGTAATTATGCGCATTCATGTAGTCCGAAATACTGTTTATTTCAGAAGTATCGTTTGACTCCGTGGGTATACTCGTGTCGGAGCCTTTGATTGCATCTGATTGCGCATCTCCAGCGAACGGGACATATTTTAATGAATCCCATCCGTCAGATTCATCTTTGCCATCAGAGAACTCATCTGCAAATTCCTCCCATCTTTCACGATACGGATTATCGGCAGACACATATTCTCCTGATGTTTCAGGATTAACAGCATCTTGTGTCTCAGGAGAGGTTTCATAGTCATAAGTCTCTAAATCACTATGATTAGCGTCATTTGTATCGGACGCTTTCTCTGACTGCTCTGCGGCATCATCATACTCGACATCGGTTACATCCTTCGGCTGTTCGGAAGTGCCAGTATTCTCAACATCAGAGGATTCATCGACAATTTCAGCATCGGACACATCCTCCGGCTGCTCTGCGGCATCAGCATTCGCAACATCAGATGTCTCGTCTGTGGTTTCTGTGTTGGTCACATCTTCTGGCTGCTCTGCGGCATCAGCATCCTCAACATCGGTGGTCACATCCGAACCTTCGGCATCGGTCACGTCCTCCATCTGTTCGGAAGTATTCGTGTCCTCGACATCAGAAGTTTCATCCGCTACCTCTGCGTCAGTCACGTCTTCTGTCTGTTCGGATGTGTTGGAGTCCTCAACATCGGTGGTTTCGTCCGTTGCCTCAGTATCGGTTACATCCTCTGGCTGTTCGGAAGCGTCTGTGTCCTCGACATCAGTGGTTTCATCTGTAGCTTCGGCATCAGACACATCATCCGGCTGATCGGACGTATCTGTATCCTCAACATCGGTGGTTTCGTCTGTGGCCTCGGTGTCGGACACATCCTTCGGCTGTTCGGAAGTATCCGTATCCTCAACATCGGTGGTTTCGTCCGTTGCCTCGGTATCGGACACATCCTCTGGCTGTTCGGAAGCGTCTGTGTCCTCGACATCGGTGATTTCATCTGTAGATTCGGTATCAGACACATCATCCGGCTGTTCGGAAGTATCCGTATCCTCAACATCGGTGGTTTCGTCTGTAGCCTCGGTGTCAGACACATCATCCGGCTGTTCGGAAGTATCCGTATCCTCAACATCGGTGGTTTCGTCTGTAGCCTCGGTGTCAGACACATCATCCGGCTGATCGGAAGTATCCGTGTCCTCAACATCAGAAGTTTCATCCGTAGCCTCGGTGTCGATTACATTCTCTGGGATATCTTCCTTGAATGCCTCATCCTGGTCGGCCATCTCGGTATAATCAACATCCTCTGGAATATCCTCAGTTTCGTCAGCCTCGTTTTCCAGTTCTTCATCAAAGCCATCTGTGTCTTCTGAGATATCATCAGACTCTCCGTAGACATCAGAGACTTCCTCCGATTCCTCAAGCGTGTCCTCTTCAATATCATCCATAGATTCGTCAAATTCTTCGGTCTCTGACTCTATGGAATCATCTTCAACAGGTTCATCGATATCATCGTATTCGACATCGTCCTCGAAGGATTCCTCTGGCACATCTTCCGAAAAATCGTCTGCAACATCCGCATCCGAATAATCATCTTCGGGGATATCGTCCGGGATATCTGCAGGAATATCATCAGACACATCCACATCAGAAACATCCATATCAGTTGAGGTATCTACGCTGTCGTTATATTCTTCATCCATATGGCACAATTCCTCCTTTTAAGATTTTTCGAGGGAATTCATTATCTGCACATCTCTTACAGGGATTTTTGTGCCATAACGTATTCTTCTCCACAGATGAACTTTCACGCAGGAGAGCAGTTCCTTTGAGAAAGGCTCGTCATTAAGCTCGGCTTTCACCAAGTTTGTTATCTGTCCAAAGACCTTTTTTACAGGTTCAAAGTCTGTAGTCCCAGCTTTGAAGTTTTTGACAAAGATTCGCCGCGCAATTTCCCGCGCAAGGATTCTCCTTCCATAGTCGCAGGAATGTGTGCAATACTTCGTCTTTGCACATTCGGGATACGGTCTTAGGCACTCCTGTTTATCGTTCCAGTAGGTGGTCAGTTCTCGTATTCCATCATCGGAGAGCGTGATACTAATGTTGTTCTCCAAACGATAATCCGGAGTAATAACTTCTTCCGGCTCGTCGAGTCTATTGAAGAACAGAAATGCTTCACCAGGTTTCAACCGAGACATTCTTTGAATCTGAGCCTCGCTCATATTCATACTGTCAGCAACAATCTGCTTGTCCGTTGCCTCTACAAGCCGAAAAACCATCTTCATGTCTGTAAGCGCAACCACATCTGTAGATACTTTTCGTGGCGATTGATCCGCAATGACAATTCCAACACCATACGAACGAATCTCAGCAAGCATTCTTTTTACCAAACCTTGCGCTATAGCACTTGGATTGGCGTCTCCCTGACTTGCATTGGATTCCGTATCTAATAGCACATGAGCTTCTTCCAGAAGGATTACATTTTTCAGCCCGCCTTCTCCGACGTAATTAGAGTTTACATACGCAAGAATGGATAGCAGTAGCAGCGAAATGATAAGAGCTTTCTGATCGCTGTTCTCGATCGCCGCAAGTTCAATGATTGTGGGTTTCTCAAGCAAGTCTTGTATGGGGATAGAGAAGTAGTTGTCAAACAAATTACTAAGGCTGTTCAGGCGCACAACACCTGCGCGACCTATATTCTTCGCATCACCTGTGTATCCTATTTCATCAAATGTGTTTTGGAAGCATTTGATGAAATCGGAAATGTTGAAAGTCTGTCCTTGGTCATCAACGGTATATGTATCAAGCCATCTGAAATCTGAGTAGCAATTGTTAATGGACTCCTCAAAAATTTTTATCGAGGCGTTGACATTGATACGGCGGCAGCAAACGCAGTCTTGAGCGTGGTTATATGTTTCCAGCTTGACGTTCTTCGGCGGAACGAAGGGGTTAAACACAAACGGAGATATGAAGTTCTTACCAGGCGTGAACACCTGCAACTCCGGTATGCTTTGAACCAATGCTCTGTATTCATTTTTTTGCAGGCTCAATGACAAGGAAGGGGATATGGTGTTCCTTCAAAGTCGGTCCAATAGGCTGACTGAAAAAGTTGTTTTGCCGGAGCCGGGCGTGCCTACAACGAGCATATGCTTTGCCAGGTCCTTCAGGGAAATGCCAATGGTGTCTTTGTTCCCAGAGGACTTTAAAAGGCCAATTTCAATGTCACCAGCGTTAATCAGATTTCCACCGTATGTTTTACTTGAACTTTCTGTTTCATTAATCGGAAGTCCCGCAGAAATACGCTGTGTTCCTATAGGAAGACGGAATACGCCTGCGGCTTCCTCCGCCGTTATGACATAGGGCATCCTATAAAAGTTCTGAAATCCCGTATTCTGGGACCAGATATACGGACTTCTGTCTGCTTGTATCAGCAACTCGTTAATTACCCACGGCAGTGGAATGAAATTATCTGCGACTTGGATATCGTCATTTGAGAAATGAATATGCTTTAATGCTGTGGGTTTTGTCGAGTCGTATGCCAAGGTACCGTGCAGCTTCGATGCAATATCGTCAACAGCCGACTTACTGCCAAACACAGTAAAGTTGTAAGAGAACAGCGCATTATTTTTGCTGCTCTGGTAATACCTGTATGTCTCGGATAATGTGTCAGCATTGGAAAAACTAACATTTCCTACACCCTGAGTCATAACACCTTTGCTGAGCGTATCCAGCATAGGTGTTATTTGCATAATGGCAGAGTTTTCCTCTGAAGAAAGCCTCGTTGGAATCAGCTGAATAGATAATGCGCTGTGTGGGTGGTCAATAAGACTGTTTACAATAGAGCCAAGATCATGGGCATACCCATTAAACCTGTCAAATGCATAGCAATTCGGAAGCATCTGGTTCTGAAGGTTTTCGATGCGTTCATCCTTTACCAATGCTTCAATAGCCTGAACTGACAGGCCGCTTATCTGGTCGCCAAGGACATCCGGATCTGATTGTCTCGTACCATACTGATACATTTTAAGCATCGAACCGCAGGAATTCATCAGACGCTCAACCATAGAAATAGATGTATGTTGATCCTCTGAAATAGCGCGCAAAACCAAGAAGAGGTTGATCCTCGCACTAAATGGCTGATTGGCAACTGGCTCAGTCAGCCAGAAAAATTCAAACGATGTTTCGGCGCTTCCGCTATGTGAAATAAAAGTTCGATGGCTTTGGTACAATTCTGACAGCAGATTATCAAATCCCTGTCTATATTCGTTTTCGATATCTGCACCTTGCGGATAACTATCCTTCAAGATGGTCAAAGTTGGAATTGATGTGATTTCAATCACTCCGATTCCTACAAATTCACCACTGTTTAACTCTATTGTTTTAATAATACTCATTTACTGGTTCCTCACGCGACTGTATATAGTTTAAGGATAATCATGCCCACCATTGGGAGCATGACACCTGGATAATCTTCTTAATCCTTTTAGCACTCCGATAATGACGCCATATTTTTCAATGGCTAATACCATATATTGCGAGCAGCTTGGAGTAAATCTGCACGAAGATCGTATACTTTCTGGGGCAAATTTTTGATATAAGTAAACCGCAAAAATCAATATCCTTTTCAACCTAACCACAATAAGGCAGGTTAAAATGAGCATAAATATTCTTAACAAAATGTTTTCCGCTGGAAGAAAATAGATGTATCCTACAAACTTCAAATAGTTGCTTGCATCTTCCTCCAATCCGTTTAGCTCAATCAGAGCATAAACTGAAAATGACAATGCAATGGCTATTAAAAGCCCTGTTATGCATTCAACTGTTACATGTTTCCAAATGATGACGGGGCGATATATACTTCCGTCTTTTGTATACTGTTTAACAATCATAATAAATACCACTCCCGAAAATTAGCGGGGCAACTACACCGCCACATTGTATAGATGCCCCGCTTGATATATCTTTCTCAACCTTAAATCGTTGATTCAAGGAGTTAGGCAAAACCCGAGTAAATATGTGTAATCACATTGTGCTTAAAGTAAGCTGAATATGGCACATTCCTCAGTGTCTTCTGCCCAGCAAAGACTCAACAGAAATCGGATTTTTAGTCTGCAATCATCTTATTACTAAGCATCGGGATGCCAGTTTAAATCGCTCCCACACATCACCATGACACCTTATCTGTTGCCTTTTTTCTCACGCAGCTTTTGCTTCATCGCGCTAACCGAAGACTCCGCGTTAGGAGAGTTGCTCGTAGAGCAACGGAAATTATCGCCCGGAACAACCAATCCGAAACTGCTGTACTCACGATTAACTTTCTCGCGTGATGTTTCTTTTCCATTGCATCCGGTCTTGATATTAAACGCCTCAACAGTTTCGGCCGAAGTATTGAAGTTAGTGATGTCAGTATAGAAGTATTCCTCAGTCTTCTCGCGTTTGCCATCAGTTTCCATATCCCAGCTGTATTTGTACATATACACCTGAGTTTCGCTAAAGAAAAGCCACGCTGTTTCATACCATGTACTGCGAAGCTTTCCATCCTGCTTGCCTACGAAAAGATTCTCATTCGCATAGCCTTCGAAGAATACAGGATCAATTTCTCTAAGTTGATCCTCATCAATTCCAATCTTATTGAGAGCCTTTTGTTTCAAGTTAAGGCTATCACGCACCGAGGCCACCATGCTGTCGTAATCTGCATCTGTCATCTTTCCAAATGTCATGCAACCACCGTAAAGATACTTAATGATCTGCTTCTGTTGCTCATTCTTGCCCTTGCACCTTCTGTCCACATCAGCGTTTTGGCTCAGATACATCACGCCAAAAACAATTGCGACAAAGATGATCAGCACTAAAAAACCCATTTCGTATTTCCTCCTTTGAAATTATATTGCTTGGTTATCATTTATTCTTAAAAGTGACTGTGGCAAATCACTATAAGACCTCTGGTTTTGCAACATTAAGAATTGCAAACAATTGCTCTTTATCGTACTCAGACACACCCGCTTGAGTAGCTTCTATAAGCAGTTCTTGGAATGTTGGTTGCGTTTTGTAGCTTTTGCGCTGAAAGTAATCATATTTTATATAGGCGTGGAAGTAATAATAGATTCCTTTCGGCTCAATCATTAAAGCTGCATTGATATACTCCTCAATTTTATCTATTGCAGATCGCGGAGCCATAAAGGCTTTTTTCCCTTGAAGCAGACAGATGGCTGCATAGAAAAAAGTTTCGGAATTATCAAAATTGTCTTCCATTGCACGTTCAAATGCGGGTAATGCCTTATCATAAAGTTTCAATTTCAAATAGCACATCGCTACAGAATTGTTTAACGTGATATCATCTGGATTCTCTACTAACGCTTTCCTGTATGTACTGGCATATTTGTTAACCTCTGGCATAGGCATGGAATAAACACTATTAAATGTAGAAATAGTAACGGGCTTGTGACACCATTCACATTCTGCCTGACCTGTACTTACTCTTGCACCACACCCTGGGCAATTTAATTCAATAACCTGTTGGCTCACTATTCAGCAGACCTCCTATCAATATTAAGTAGTTCCCTCAATTCAACTGGGAACGCTCCTATCGTATCGAGCAACCCCCCTCGTTTTCTCGTTGTTTTCAAATACCAGAATCAAAGATAAATATGTATTCCATGACATTCTTCGCTTTTTTGTTTCGATTGAAGAATAGGTTTGACGCGAAATGCCTATAATACCACTCAAATCATCTTGTGACAGACCGATCTTCGCACGGAGTACAGGCAACTCTTCAGTCAAGATATCTATCAATCGTTCTTTGTCAATCTCTTGAATATCTGCATGAGTGCCATCCTTCATTCACTTACCATCCTCCTTCTTTTTCTTAGAGAGGTTTACTCTACGAAGCACATCTCCAAATACTTTTATTTTACACATTGTCAAATTGTTTGTCAATATGTCACTGAAAATTTTGCCGAAATGCTGTGGGCAAACATAAGATGTTGAGACTTTCTGTCGAACTTAACCAAATGAGGTAGATTTGTGATACATGACTACCGTCTGCCGTCAAAATTGCACTGAAAGGAGGTGAAATCATGCCGAAGCAGGGAAAAAATATTTATCTACGGAAAGACGGTCGGTGGGAAGGACGATATCCGAAGAGCCGGTTGAATGGCAAAATCCAGTATGGCTATGTGTTCGGAAGGACTTATGAGGATGTGGAAAGCAGGCTTAATGAGGTTCTGCACTCTTTAACATCTGCCGAGACTGATGCTGCTACCTTTGAGGGCATTTCCTCGGAATGGCTTCTTAGTTTAAAGCCGCAGATTAAGGTCTCAAGTGTTGCCAAATACACAAACATACTGAAATCATATCTCAATCCCCATTTTGGTGACGAATCGATATGTGCCATCGATCGTGGAGACGTTATGCCGTACAGCAGGGAACTTCTGACTTCTGGGGGCGTCAAGTCGAACGGTTTAGCACCGAAGACAGTAAACAGCATCATATCCGTTATGAAAGGCATCTTTGAGTATGCAGAGAGGGAAAAATACCTTAAAGTCGCAGATATCCGGGATATTTCCGTTAAACAACCGCAAAAACCGATGCGTATTTTAAGCATGAGTGAGCAACAGCGATTGAGTAGATGCCTCTGTGATGATCCTACTCCATGTCACCTGGGCATATTGCTGTGTCTCTATACAGGGCTACGCATTGGTGAAATCTGCGCCATGAAGTGGGAAGACATCTGCATCGATGAGCGGTATCTGTATGTCCATCAGTCGATGCAGCGTATTCAGACGAACGACAGTACTAAGGGAAAAACAGAGGTTGTGATTCTGCCGCCTAAGAGCGACTGTTCCATTAGACATATTCCGATTCCTCATGAGATGCTGCAGCTCCTCTTGCCGGCACAGAAACAGGGAGATGCATTCCTTTTAACTGGAATGGTTCACAGCTTCATTGAGCCACGGTGCATGGAAAATCATTTTAAGGCTATAGCGAAGGAATGTGATATCCAAGACGTGACCTTTCATGCGCTCCGCCATACATTCGCCACACGGTGTGTTGAACTTGGGTTTGACATCAAAAGTCTCAGTGAGATTCTCGGACACGCGAGTGTAAACATTACGCTGAACCGCTATGTACACCCGTCAATGGAATTGAAGCAGAAGAACATGGATATGCTATCAGATCTTTTGACCACAAAATAAGTCGTCAATTTCAGCCGTCAAAAAGCCGCCAGATTCCCGTTAAATCGAGGGTTTTTGCGGTCTTTTCGTAGAGTAAACCACTCTACGAATTTTTTTACACTTCTTCGCCGTAAAGAACCCTCCTGCACACCGTGTCTATAAATCACTCTGAATAGACTGAAAGTCAAGTTATATTACTTGCAACGCCCAGAACGAACTGGTTTATAAATTCGTTCTGGGCGTTTTTTGTTTGGAATTCTCATGTGTCAAGCGGATGAAAGTTTGATGAAAGTTTTCAGGAAGTTCATGATTTCATCTTGACCTTATGCACGATACCGTGTATAACGGAAATCAACAAGGAAAAAGGAGCGTGAAACCATGCTTGTGGCATTAACCGAATACGCTAAAATCCATGATAAAAGTAGCGATACGATAAGAAGGCTTGCCGAATACGGCAGTCTGGTGACTGCGCAGAAAATCGGACGAAACTGGGTAGTCGACAGCGATGAGGCGTATCCCGTGAAAAAGCGGCAGACAGCCAAGCCCATCACAGTGATTTCGCTGTTCTCTGGCTGTGGAGGAATGGACCTCGGGTTTGTCGGAGGGTTTGAATTTCTTGGACAGTCCTATCCAAAAACCGGATTCAAAATCATATGGGCGAATGAGATTGGTGAAGCTGCCTGCAAAACGTATCGTAAGAATTTGGGAGATCATATCGCACAAGGTGATATAAGTGAAGAGATCAACAATCTTCCTGAGAACGCTGATGTGATAATCGGAGGTTTCCCTTGCCAGGATATTTCGATCAACGGGAAGATGCTTGGTATAAACGGGAACCGCAGCAGCTTATACACATACATTGTAGAGGCTGTTAAGAAAGTACATCCCAAGGCATTTGTCACAGAGAATGTTGGCGGACTTCTCTTGAAAGCCAACTCGGAGTCATTTGCGAAAATCATGGCGGACTTTGGCTCTTTAGGCTATAACGTAAGCTGTCATTTATATCATGCGGAGGACTACGGTGTTCCGCAGACGAGAGAACGTGTGTTTATAGTCGGCACACAGAATGGATTGCCGGAGTTTACTCCGCCGAATCCAACCACCGCAGAGGCACCGATTACGGTAAAAACGGCGATTGAGGACTTGGAAGGCATGTCTGAGGACAAGGCTTTTTCCCATATTTGGAGTAAAGCCAATGTAAGTGGTGAGCAAGGAAATAGACGAATGGTCGCAGACCGGCCCGGCTACACCATCCGTGCTGAATGTCATGGAAATATTCAGTTCCATTACGCATTGCCGCGGCGCATCTCCATGAGAGAGGCTGCACGGATTCAATCTTTCCCCAACAGTTTTTTGTTCCCCTGTGGATTGCGGGAGACGGAAAGACAAATAGGCAACGCCGTACCTCCGGTACTTGGATGGCATGTGGCTAACGCCGTAAAATCTGTAATACAAGGATTATGTAGAATATGACAACAGAAAAATTCGAGTCCCTGCTCGACAGCTGCTGTGAAATGCTGACAACAGAGGCGCGGTCAGCAGGGTTTCGCTCGTCGAAACATTTTGAAGACAGAGTAAGAGAGGTGCTTTCTGACCTAACGGCAGATGACGCCTCTATTGTGATTGATTTCGATTCTCCCGCACAAGCGTTTCCGGATATCGCAATGGGGGAATACGGAGTGGAAGTCAAATATACCACTGCCGATTCATGGAGAAGCATTGCAAACAGCGTTCTCGAAACTCAGCGTGTTGAGGGTGTTAGATATATTTATGTTGTTTTTGGAAAAATGGGTGGGATACCGGAAGTTCGCTGGGGGGAGTACGAGGCAAGCGTTGTCCATGTGCGCACATCCCATGTCCCGAGATTTGAAGTTGAAATCGCAACAGATCCAAATGTGGCACGAGAGTCGCTGTTTCAGCAGATGGGTATTCATTATGATGATTTCCGAAGGCTCGATATGTCAGAGAAGATGAAGTACATCCGTGCATACGCAAGGAAAATTCACCCGGATGGTAGATTATGGTGGATTGAGGATAAAGAAAACGATGAGCATACACTCCCGATACAGGCACGACTCTATACCAATCTTTCCACGGAAGAAAAAACACGTCTCCGTGCAGAAGCAGCACTGGTATGTCCTGGGATTGTTAAATCCGGCAGAGACAGGAACAAATATGATGATGTGGTGCTTTATCTGTTGACTTATCACGGTGTGCTATGTCATCAGGCGAGAGACCTTTTTTCAGCCGGAAGTGTCGCAAATCCTAAGAACGATGACAACGGTGGTATCTATATAGAACGGGCTTTAAAGCTGATTGAGAATGAAATGCGTCAGGCAGCTCTTGAGATGGATGATGCGATTTTTGTTGAATACTGGGGAGAGAGCGTCCCTCCAGAAAAGCGTATTGCTCGTTGGCTTGAAAAAGCAGATGCTGTCGCACGGGATTGGACACTGTCTAAAAGTCTCTTTTTGTAATTAAATGTCTGTACCGACACTATTAGTTAATTGCGAAACTCGCTGAGCTCGTTCACAATCATTATTGTATACAAGGATAAATTTGTGCAAAGCACAAATTTTAAGTTGAAAAGTTGATAACTGCAAGATTTGGGCGCACTTTAATAAGCGTAGTGCTTATATAAAGTTGATAAGTCCTAAGCAATTAAAGATTTTAAACTTCTGATATGTTGTCGTTGGTTGATTTTATCAGCAACAACTACAGTTAATAACTGTGATATACCGGCTAGCAGTAAATCGGAATGCAGTGTTTTTTCATTTGTTGTTTTCCGTTTGGCAATGCAGAAACTGTCCTTAAAGTGATTGATTGATTTTTCAACATTTACCCTGAATCCGTGAAGTTCAGTTTTGTTCAAATGCCAAATCTGCGATGAGACTCCGACCTATGTTGAAGACGACTGATTTTGTTAATTTAATAAAATAATATATTGATTTTTAAGCATGAAATGAGCCTGTTCCTAAAAATGGGTCAGCAAATAAAAGCCTTTCGGTTGCTAATGACGTTTTTATGCAGTTGCAAGGATATTGTTTTCACAGTAATCAGCGAATATATGTCTCCATATATTACTTTTTCCCAATCCCATGATTAATTGTCGTGCGTGTGTTGTGATATGACTTGCCATCATGATCAAATTGCTGATTACTGTACGCATCCGACGTCTTTTTACATCACGTTTTTGGCGCGGAGCGCGACCTCAATTGTTCCTTGGCCAATCATTCGCAAAAATGTTGTAAGCAATGATGGTTAACTCTAAAACAAGTGCATTGGTATCAAATTTGCCGGATGGAAGGCGCTCTATATCCATATCGGTCTTAATTTCACTATGGTACTGTTCGCATTCTCCATGAGCATGATAAAGGCGTATGATTTCCCGGTCTGTTTCTCCAAGATTTGTCCACCATGTTTCTACTTCAATATCGACCGGAAACATAAATTGTCCGTATTTATTAATGGTTCGCTCTGTGATTTCATAGCCGGCTCTAAGAGTGAATTCCTGTTTGAACTGTTTACTTGTGACAGTTTTCCAATCACTTCCGATATAGATAGTTTTTTTCCTTCCCTAGGAGTGGTGACGTTTTTGCAATACTGCTTTGCCATGTTAAACCATTCTTCTTTACTTTCACGGCGAAGATTTCGTTTAATGATAAAATAACAGCCTTCCTGAATGAGAACAGCAACGTTATCAATTGAATCATTTCCCGAATCCAGACGAATGAGAAGAGGCTTTATCAGTCAGTTTTTTTACAGAGTTTGATTGTCTCTTGAAGGAATGCTACGGTACCATTTTTGACAATGCTGTTTTTCCTTCACGGAGTTCGAAATTGATTGCGTAACCTTCGAGTGCCAATGTAGCCATCATGGGAGCATAACCATCATATCCTTTATAGGTACGAGAAACACCTTCTTTGCGGGATTTTTGAATTATCCATCGGTGTTACATCAATATCTACCGGTACGAAACCATTGGAAAGGACACCGGGTCGAATTTTTGTTAGCAAAGGAGCATCCGGATATTTTTCATCAAGAATCAGGCTACGCAGACTATCGCCAATGTCATCCATACGCTGACGAAGCGTTTCCTCTGAAGGAATACTTCGGGTGATTCCCAATGCAGCCTGATAAAAAGCTTTGTCGTCATCCATCTCATGGACTGCCTCAAAATAAGGTTTTTTCCCATACAAAGCATTCCTATGTATGTAAGGATGATATCACCATTCTTAATCTGATGCTGAGAACGATTTTCTGTAACATCCATGCGGTTGAGCCTTTTGGTAAAATCACTCTTTCCAAGAATTGCACCGACAACCGCTAACCCACCGGCAGGGATGATACGCTCGTTGGTATATTCGAAAACAATGTTGTTATTGGCAAGAGTCATTCGACGATTGTTTTTTTCATAATATTTCGCTCCTAAATCAGATTATTTACAAGAGTATTGTATCATGATTTTTTTCTACACCTGATAGGTGAAAAATATATCTGCAAAAGTATGAGAAATGCCAGTATTGATAAGTAAATGTTGGATTAATAAATTAGGAGCTTCACGGATTCAGGTATAATATAAATGACAAGAAAGTGGCGTTTAGGGAATTTACTAATTTGACATTTCTAAAAATATCTGTTATACTCCTGTCTTTGACAGCTAAAATGTCTGAACCCCTGCATATATCAAGGGTTTCAGACCTTTTTTAATTCACAAAAGTGTAGCTAGGACTACCTACTTTTTTGCTTTCCCGAAAGACTTTCTTCATACTCAAATCGGTTAAGATTTTATAATCGGTACGAAATCCAAATGCTTCATGAAGTGTATCTGTTAGGGAACGTTCTTGTGTAAGCAGGGCAGATATCCTAACTTTTCTCCCGGACGATACATCATCATAGAGCGTAATACGTTAATAATCTCATCGCAAGTATGTTGTTCACCAAGTTTTTTCTCAAGTATCCTAAAGACTACTAATGAAGCAAAACAAGTTATGAAATGTGCCTTTATGCGATCCTCTCTTTGAAGATAAATAGGGCGTGCACTGAACTCGGTTTTCATGATTCTGAAGCATTCTTCAATTTCCCATCTCTTTTTGTTTATACGAACTATTTCTTCGGCACTTGTTGTCTCCAAATTAGTACAAACGGCATAGAAACCGTCATATTTTTCTTCTTCAGCTATGAGGTTCGAATCTATATAAGGGATTTCTCTGTCACAGACTTCTCCTGAAGACGTCATTGTTTCTGTAGCAATAAAACGGCGTGGATCATTTTGGTTTTTTTGATTTCTTTTATATTCCCCTTTTTCAATAAGCTTTATTAGCACGGTCAATCTGGCTTTGCCTGATTTTTCTGATTATATTTTTGTACTTTAAGGAGAATGATACAATAAGATGTTGCTCCAACGCTTTATTACCTTCTTTGACTTTTTTTATCGGATAAATCTTCTTTAATCCATCGTTCTTTATAAAAGACTTTATTATAGTCTGTTTGTTCATCAAGGTTATTAAGATTAAATAATCCTGTTTCACCTTGTAGTGACCAGCCTTCAGGGTCTAGGGCAAACTCTTTTAAATATTTTGGTAGTTGTTTTATAGATTGTGTTGTTATAAAACTTCTTATTCTTTCACCAAATAAAGTTTTGTCGTTAAACTTTCTATTGGCATTTGAAGAAAGACCTGCGTCTGTACAAATAATAATACTGTCAATGCCATAATCATCGATCACTTTTTTTGTTCTAAAGGCTTTAGTGTTGGCTGCTCATTCTTATTTCCGGGGAAAATATCAAAAGCAAGAGGAATACCGTCATGATCCATAAACATTCCCATCCCGACAATAGGTAGTGGTTGATGCTGTTTTGATTTTCCATATTTTCTAAGTTCATCTTCCTGCTCGATTTCAAAGTAATAGTTTGTGCAATCATAGTAAAGAATGTCATTCCTTCGTGGAAGTATCCTTTGGCTATTTTTATAAAGTTCAGATTGAATAAAGTCACTTTCTTTAGCTAAAACAGAAAGTGAACGATATATATCATGTAAATTAAATGTAGGCTGCTCAATAAACATTTTGGAAGAACGATTTGATGCCAACTTAGAAGATGGATAAAGGATACGAGTAAAAATTAGTCGAGATAAAATATCGTTCAAATCATATTCAAAGCTATATTTCTTTGAAATTTTAGAACAAATTTTATCCAGCTTCAGTGAATAGTAAACACTCTGAAGAAATAAGTATCCACAGTTAAATAAATGTTTTTTTCATCAGTTTTAAGGAGCTTTGAAGGAGAATATTTTTATCAAAAATTTCTTTTTGTTCCTCATATTCCTTACGATTAAGTTCATCAACATATTCCTGAGCCCAAAATGTAAGGGTCTTTTTCCATTAGCTCTAGTCTTAACCATATCAAGATTTCCCAGTTTTTTTCAATAGTAACTGTAGTAACAGAACCATTGGATTTACGTATAGATTTCTGAACATAGAATGTAGCAGAGTTTTTTTGATTTACTTACAGTAAGCTTCATAGTATTCCACCTCCACATCGTATTATATCATATATAGCTACAAATAGCTACAAAAAAAGTGATATAAAAATTGACAAAAAAATAAGGCGAAATCCAGTCTTTATACAATGTCATTAACTTAACGTTTGGAGCATACTCTTGCAAATAATGGTATGCTCTTTTTCTTTCACTTTTACTATTATTAGCTTAAAAAGAGCATAGTTCACCAGTTTAAATCGAAATACTTATTCAGTTTAGAAACTTCGCTTATGTGTATTCGAGAAATTTGCTGCAAGCTGTCCTTTAGTTCTGTGATAATGTCTATCATGCCTTATCGGCACTACATTTTTGCTTATTTCATCATACAATGCCTGTAGTAGCGCTACTTTTTTATTTCCATCTTTTTCTATAAGAATGTATATTAGGTCATTTTTCAGAAGTCCGATACTTAGGTTTCGGTTTAACTGCATTGTATGTTTATAATCATTCTTTAGGTGCTCCTGGCTACTTTCTTCTATATCACAGATTATATCTTCTGCAAGATTGCTAACATAAATAGTGCTGTTAATGTCCTGCTCAATAAGCACTGATTTTTATCCCTGTGAAATTTTTCGATTTTTTTAATCTGTCTTTCAAAACTTCATAGGCCGTCTCTATACCCCAGCGCATATGATACAGTTCTGCAAAGCATTCCTCTGGAAATTTATCCCGTGGAAGATTAGTAGCGAAAATTTCTGACTTTCCATCATCTAAACACACCTTTACAAATCTCATTGAAAAGGAATCTCTGCTCATCATGATAGTTTCTTCTTTTTTGCCAATATAATTTCTCCTTCTAGCCTTTGTTAATGTTATGTCGACATCCTCATCATTTGATTTTTAATTCTTTCTGTTCAGCCTTATAGTCACTTGTTTTTTTAGTCTTGCTACAAAAATACACTCCATAATCTATAAAATTCAAAAATGCCGGTGTCGAAGGATAACCTCTATCCATAACAACAAGATAGGGATATCTGTTTCCAATTGTATCCTTTATTCCTTTTAACTGTTCCTGGGCTACTCGCATCTCATCAAACTTTACGGTATTAATACTGCTTTCCAGAATAAAGCGATTAAGAACGTCGTAAATACATCCCAGCCCAATCTGAGCACATGGTTTTCCTCCTCTCACTGAGGCACTTCCGTATTTCTCGATGGTTTCATCAGTTGTAGGAATATTTATATCAGATCCATCTGCAGCTAAAATAAGGAATCCTTTATAGGGTATATGGTTCTACCTCTTCATCCTGGTAAAAAAATTTTTATTATGTTCCTGATAAAGAAACTTAAATGCGTCCGGATTTAATTTCATCCTTTGCTTTAGATAACCTGGTTTAGATATTTCTGTTCCCGGATGTGTTGTTTTCATATAATTTCGCAGCTCCATTTTGAGAGTAAGGCCCTTGCGATTAATCATAGAATACACTAAATCTTCTAGTGGCATCTTTCTACGTCTGACAAGAGTGTTTGTTTTGCCACCACGACATACCTCAAGAAATACATCTGAAAGAATATTATTCTGATCTTTTAATAGTCTATTCTGTGATTTTCTCACTACAGCCCTCCAATTATTTAATCCTCATCATAAACAAGACGAGGTTTCTTCTTAGCATAGGCTGCCTTCAAATATGGAATCTGCTCCCCAGTAACTGCACCCAGATTCGCTTTCACTGTCTGCACAACCTTGCCATCAATACGTTTGTTTTCAACAAGGCTGGCATAATAATACTTTTCACCTCTATATTCTTTTTATAAGTATTTTTTTATAAACATGCTACACCTCGTGATTTTTTTCTCACTATAAGTATAGCATAATTATCGTTTTTAAACTATCTTTTTGTAATATTTTTTTCTCACTACTCTTAAGTTAATGACATTGAGTCTTTATAAGGGTTTAAGGTGTATAAAGGGAGTAGGTAGCTGTCAAACTCCCGCAAAAAGTATGAGAAATGCCAGTATTGATAAGTAAATGTTGGATTAATAAATTAGGAGCTTCACGGATTCAGGTATAATATAAATGACAAGAAAGTGGCGTTTAGGGAATTTACTAATTTGACATTTCTAAAAAAATATCTGTTATACTTTCAGTAAATAAAGAGGGTGTCCCGCTACCATTAAAGGTGGAGCATTAAAGAAGGTGTCTCACTACCTATATCCCAAAGGTGAAGCATTAAAGTGAACAGAGAGGATGAAACCTCTCTGTTTTTTTAGGAGAAGGCAATGGCAGAAGCGGTTAAATATGGATTTTTATACTGTAAATCCTGATTATCTTGAATATCTAAATCAAATAGATTCAGAAGTTTATTACAACCCATCGTATAGAAACAGTATTAAACCATTTGTTGGAATTATTGTTGGGATAGAAAACTATAATTATTTTTATTCCAATATCTTCTGCAAAGGAAAAAAACACAAAAGATGGAAGAATGTTTCTGATGAGCATTTTTTTGATTTATGAAGTAATTGATAATAACATTACTATAAATGGAGATATATACAAATATTACTCTGATGAAGAAAAAAATGCACATATTATCTATATTGGATATTAAGAAAATGATACCTGTACCGAATGGTTGTTATGAAAGAATTGAGTTTGATGAGCTTGATGACATCAGATACAAAGACTTATTTGAAAAAAAGAATATGCTTTTTTGCCTTAAAGTAAAAAAACAAAGGTTTTTGAAAAAGGTGGAAAAATTATATCAGAAGCAAAAAGGAAACAGGAACTATCAGAAGAGCAAATTGTAATTTTTTTCAGAGTTAGAAAAAAAGCCATGTTGGATTGGAAGTAAAATATAAATTACTTACGAATAATCAAGGAAGTGGAATAATATTCTGCTTCTCTTTTTTTGCTAGGAAAGTATTTATAAGTATGATACAAGACAACGGAGAGGTGCTTTTTAGAACATTGCAGCTAAAAGAGGCATCAGAGTATGCCTAAGATAAAAGCAAGTCTTAAAACGCATTGCATCACTTAATACAACAAAACAGTTAGAGCGATTAGAAAAGTAAAAAATCTAATCGCTTTTTTTATTGCGATGAAAGGAGGAGGCAAATGACAGATAAAGAAAACAAAGCTGAAAAACACATTTAGCAAAAAAATTGGAAAAACAAACTATAAAGTTACAGTGCATTTCAGCGAAACCAGTGATGAAACAATCACAGATAAAAATAAATAGACTTATTCAGAAAGAATGTGAAGATATGAGTTACAAAAAAGACGAAGAAATTTCTTAAATACCCTTGACAAAAGCTATCAGATGTAGACTCTTTTGACGTTATGGAAATTCCTCAGGACAAGAAAAGTGTTGTAATAGGTGCTTTGGTACCGATGCTTAAAAAGCTCATTGCAGCGGATGCCGATTTTAAAGTTTTAGAGATGGACTCACGTACTCTAAAGGGCAAGGAGCTGGAGCATTTTGCACCTTCAAAGGATGCCAATATGTATCTGCCGGATTCAGATCTTGATGTTATTACAGGTGTTACTATCCTTAATGATACATTACCCGATTTACTTGCTATGTGTAAGTCCGGTGCCGATATTTTGGTCACAGGTCCTACAGCAGGTATGATACCGGATGCATTCTTTAAAAGAGGAGTGACTGTAATGGGCGGTATTTTAGTAACTAAGCCTGATGAATTGCTTGATATTATCAGTGAGGGAGGTTCAGGTTATCATTTCTTTGGCAAGAGTGCCGAAAGAATAGTAATCTACAATAAGCAGGGAATGTAAAAAATTTAGATTTATAAGTAGAAAACGATTTTACTGTCTTAAAAGTGCGATAAATTACATTTTTACTGTCTTAAAAAGTGTGGTAAATTACATTTTTACGGCCTTAAAAATGTTGACGAAATACTTTTTAAACCTTTGTATAATATTTATAAAATTAGAGAATACGTAGATAAATAGAAATGAGGAGAGTAAAAATATAGGGCTATACTAGGGAAAAACTTTGAAGAGTGGATAATTCTTATACCTTTTTAAAATGGAATATTTTACAGACACATTTGCGGGGAAAATAACTTGAAACTTGACTACAGTATGGGGTCATTGGATGAACTGGAAAAATGGATCTTAGCTAATTATAAAGATGCCGAAGGGCTGATAAAAAGATAAGAAAACGCTTGATTACTTGACAGTATATATTGGAGAGACTTTCAGAAAATATATAGGTGGTAAGTGGTTTATAGATTTGGAGAATAAAAAGAATGTATTCTATAGTATGCCTGTTTTTAAAAAGTCCTGAATATAAAGGGAGTTACATCCAAATCGCCCTTGACATATGCGACAGCATGCATAAGCAGGAATAAGGGGATTATATAAGTACAATCCTAAGGAATAATATGGAACATTAGATATATAATTTAAAAACATATATGTATTTTTTTGACATAAGAATTTCAAGCTTATAATATGTTTGACTTTTGTATACATAAGTATTGTAGAATATATTTTGTCTATGCTATCATAAAGTCATATTGTTCTTATAGTAAAGATTAAAATTTTAGAACATATGGGGAGGAAATGTGGACTTAAGTTATATAAGACCCAAAATTTTTGAAGCATTAAAAGGTTACACCGGAGAGCAGTTTGTAAAGGATTTGATTTCAGGTATCATAGTTGCAATTATTGCAATGCCGCTTTCAATAGCGCTTGCAATTGCATCAGATGTAAATCCGGAACAGGGGCTTTACACAGCGGTGGTTGCAGGATTTTTTATTTCATTTCTGGGTGGAAGTATAGTGCAGATAGGTGGACCGACCGCTGCCTTCGTTATAATAATCTATGGTATAGTGGCTCAGTATGGAATGGCAGGGCTTACAGTTGCCACCATAATGGCAGGATTTATGCTGATACTTATGGGAATCTTTAGACTTGGAGATTTAATAAGGTTTATACCGAAGACTATTACGGTAGGATTCACCTTCGGAATTGCTGTAAGCATAGTGGCAGGACAGATAAAAGATTTTTTCGGACTTGATATGGGAGCGGTGCCGGCGGAATTTGTGGAGAAGATGATTGCTCTTTTTAAGAATTTTCATACATTAAATATCGTAACTTTTTTAATAGGTCTTTTGGCGCTTCTTATTCAGATATTCTGGCCAAAGGTATCAAAAAAAGATTCCGGGATCTTTGATTGCAATTATAGTTACAACTCTAATTGTAAAGTTCGGAAATCTTCCTGTAAAAACTATAGGGGATTTATATACTATAAAAGCCGGACTTCCGGAATTTAGTATGCCGGGGGTAACACCTGAGCTTATATCTCAGATGATATCACCGGCATTTACAATAGCGATATTGGCCGCTATAGAATCTCTCTTATCATGCGTGGTTTCAGATACAATGACTGAGAGTCATCACAGTCCTAATGCAGAACTTATAGGACAGGGAGTCGGTAATATAATGTCTGCGCTCTTTGGTGGAATACCTGCTACAGGAGCTATTGCAAGAACTGCCGCAAATGTTAAAAATGGCGGAAGAACACCTATTGCAGGTATGATTCATGCAATTACACTTATGCTTATATTGTTATTCTTGATGCCATATGCATCGCTTATTCCGATGAGCTGTCTGGCTGCCATCCTTATTATAGTCGGCTACAATATGAGCGGATGGAGAAATATGGTACATATAATAAAAACAGCACCTAAAAGTGACATTGCGGTTTTATTGATTACTTTATTTTTAACGGTACTTTTTGACTTGGTAATGGCTATAAAATTCGGTATGATTCTTGCGGCATTTCTTTTCCTAAAGCGTATGTCCGATATTGCAAATGTCAGGCAGTGGGTGGATAAATCAGACTCAGATGAGTATGCACTAAATTCAGACTTTAAGGCTGTACCTAAAAATACAATAGTATATGAGATTTTTGGAGCCTTATTTTTTGGTGCTACAAAAGATTTACTTAATATATCACATGAAGCCAAAAAAAATGTACTGGTTCTTCGTATGAGAAATGTACCGGCAATGGATATTTCAGGTTTGGAAGCTTTGGAAGAGTTACTTGGGATTTGCAAAAAAAGAAACATGACTTTGATATTATCTCATGTAAATAAGCAGCCTATGAAGGTTATGGAAAAGGCCGGATTTATAGAAAAAGCGGGAAGAGAAAACTTCTGCGAAAATATAAATAAAGCACTTGAAAGAGCCAAGGCTCTTGAGTGCAATTAGTGTTTCTGATTTGCGAAAAAAGAGTTATAATCTAAATACTATTTCATATCAACGCTCAAATATATTGATAGTAATTAAGTAAGAGGAGAATATATGAACGAGAACTTAAAAAAGAGAAATGAAGTGTTGGCAGATACTGTAATTAAGGGTCTTAAATCCAGAAATATGACAGGGTATTATGCAAAGGATAAGGAAGAAGCGCTTAAGATTGCACTTGAACTTATTCCTGAAAACAGTAAGATTGCAATGGGCGGTTGCATGAGTGCACATGAAATCGGTTTGATTTTGGCACTTGAGCAGGGCAACTATAATTATATGGACAGAGCCAAGATGGAACCTGGAGAAGCTCTTTTGGCGGCTTATGATGCCGATATATTTCTTTCAAGTGCCAATTCTGTGACAGATGACGGAGTACTTGTAAATATTGACGGGAATGCCAACCGTGTATCATGTATTGCACAGGGACCGAAAAAGGTTGTGTTTATAGTGGGAATCAATAAGATATGTTCAGACATCGACAGCGCCATGAAGCGTGCCAGAAATGTAGCCGCTACCGCAAATACACAGAGATTTGATATAAAGACACCTTGCAAGATTACAGGAAAATGCTCAGACTGCAAATCACCAGATACTATCTGCTGCCAGTTTTTGATTACAAGGTATTCACGCCACAAAGACAGAATACATGTAATCTTGGTGAACGATAATCTGGGATTTTAAAAGAAGGTTATATGAACAACAAAGAAAGAGCTGACGAGTATTTCAGAGAGAATAAATCAAAAATAATAGATATTGACAGACCGGTGTACCATTTTACGCCGGATATCGGTTGGATGAACGACCCTAACGGTTTTTCATTCTTTAACGGCGAATATCATTTGTTCTATCAGTATAATCCTTATGATATAAAATGGGGTCCGATGCACTGGGGGCATGCAAAGAGCAAAGACTTTGTAAAATGGGACAGATTACCTGTAGCACTCGCACCGGATGATGAAATAAAGGGACAGTGCTTCTCCGGTACAGCACTTTGTGAAGGAGATAAACATATACTTATTTATACCGTACATAATGACGGAAAAGAGGAGCAGGCTGTAGAAATCGGTGACGGATTGGATTACAAGAGTATATCTAAAGAGTCTGTCATAAGAGTGGAAAATTTGCCGAAGGGATTTAGCGGTATAGACTTTAGGGATCCCAAAATTTGGAAGGAAGATGGAATATATTATTGTATAGTAAGTGCAAAGAATGAAAGAGGACTTGGCAGTATATTGCTCTTTGCTTCAAATAATCTGATTGACTGGGAATATAAGAATATTCTTTTTTGAAAATAACGGTGATTACGGCAAGATGTGGGAATGTCCTGATTTCTTTAAACTTAATGATAAGTATATATTGGTAGTCTCAGTAATGGAGATGCAGGCAAAGGGCAGAGAATATTTTAACGGACATCAGGTTTTATACTTTGTAGGTGAATATGATAAAAAACTCTACAGATTTACCCATACAGATAAAGCAAGAACATTGGACTTCGGGTTTGACTACTATGCTCCGCAAAGCTTGTATGCAGACGGTAGAACTTTATCTGTTGCGTGGCTTCATGACTGGGGCAATGATTTAACCTTAGACGGAGCGAAGTGGTGCGGGCAGATGACTTACACAAGGGAGCTTATACTTAAGGGTAAGAATATTTATCAGATGCCTGCAAAGGAGCTTGAGAGCCATTATAAAAATAAATATATTACAAGTTTTACTTTAAACAAAAATGAAAAATATGTCGATGAGGCTCTGAACTCAAGAGTTGCAAGGTTTGACTTTGATATTACAAATGTTGACGCGAACAAGCTTAAGATATTCTTGGCGGCTGATGATGATTACAATTCATTTATAAAAATAAATATGAAAAAGCAGACATTAAAGTTTTTCAAGGAGATTTTTCTTATCTTTCAAAAGATGCAATAGATGAGAGAAAGATAGATATAGATATTTGTGACGGAAAGCTGTCTTTATGTGTTCTGATTGACAGATACAGCATTGAAAATTTTTGTCAACAACGGAAAAGAGGTCTTGACATCAAGGATTTATACACCGCTTGATGCAAATGAGATAAGATTCTTGGCTGACGGTAAGGTAAATATCAATGTATGTAAAAATGAGATAGAGTAATATATAATAAAATAAATCGCTTATAGTACTTGAACATAGTGATACAAAAATGTTAATATAATCCTGTCTTTGACAGTTTTGAAATATAAAACACCCTTCAACCCCCGTGTTTTAGCGGCTTTGGAGGGTATTTACATTTCGTTTTGAAACTAAAAAAATAGTATTTTATTTTCCCTTACTTTGTTTTTTAATTGTTCTCATTTGACTCTTTGTTATAAATTCAAAATCTGTATTAAAATGACAAATCTCATGTAGCTTATCTGTAAGCTCCGTTCTTTTATATAACGGTATAAAACCTTGTTCTTTCACATATCCAAAAATTAAAATCCCTTAATGTTTTTAGAATATCTTCACATGTATATTTGTGTTCTAAAGCTTTCTCAAGATATCTGTAAATAATCAATGCTAAAAAAACAAGTTAAGAAGTGAGCCGTAATTCTGTCAACTCTTTGTAAGTACACAGTACTTGCATCAAACTCGGTTTTCATAATTCTAAAAGCACTCTTCGATTTGCCATCGCTTTTCACTTATACTTAGTATTTCACTTACATTATCGTCAAGTAGGTCTGTTGAGACAGCATACATACCGTCATACTTAGTTTCTTCATCTATTTTATCTGTATTAAGAAAGTTATGTACATTTGCCTTTTCTCCATCATCAGTCACTGCAAGGCTGCTAATAAACCTGGCAGGGTCATTAGGATTTCTTCTTTCTTTTTTGATGCTACCTTTTTCAAGCATTAGCTTAGCTCTGTCAACTTGTTTTTTTCTCTAATAGTTTTTTTGGTATTTGGCATATTTAGGGTGAATATGTGATGATAAGCCTCTGAGATAAATCCTTAGGTGTATACGGAGCATCTTTGTAATATATAGCCTCATCATCCTTTGATATTTCTGATAAATCTACTACTTTATCATCTGACAAACGTTTAAATCCTTTAGTGTCTAAAGCCCATTGTCTATCTTGTGCATTAAGCTTTTTTATAGATTGTGTAACGACAAAGGCTCTTTCGCCCATATGATTGTATTTTCTTATTTTTTCCGAACCGAGTCCTGCATCGCTACAGTAAATAAACTTTTGACAGTCAAACTCGTTTAAAATCTTTTCTTCAAGAGGTTTAATAGAAGTTTGCTCATTAGCATTACCCGGAAATAGAGAAAAAGCAAGAGGAATGCCGTCACCATCCATAAACATCCCCATTTGTACTATAGGGTTTGGTCTGTGTTCCTTACTTTTTCCGTATTTCTTAATCCCGTCTTCATCTTCAATCTCAAAATAATAATTGGTGCAATCATAAAAAAGAATCTTATCATTGCGTTTTCCTAATAAGTGGCTGTTTTTATAAGTTTCAGATTGTATAAGGTCACATTCTTTAGCAAGTATATTTAAAGAACGGTACACGTCATGTAGTTGGTAAGACGGTGGCTCCAAAAAGCCCAGTGCACATTTATAACTTGAGCGTTTACTGGAAGGTTCAAGTATTCTTGAGTAAATCAAATCTGATAAAATCGCGTTAATATCAAACTTGAAGCTATATTTATCCCTTACCTTTCTGCAAACTTTATCCAAGCCAAGTTTATAATAAAAGTATTGCAAAAACAGGTAGCCCCCACGATAGAAGACTTGTTGTTGAGGTTGAAGTCTTTTATTGGAGTTAAAAGAAATATTTACTGTTTTTTCTTCTTTATATTTTTGTGTTTCAAGTCTTGCCTCAGCACGAGCCCATTCCATTACATCATCTCTGGTAGGTCCGTGCTTTTTTAATAAATCAGCAAGCGTACCAAGTTTGCGTACATTAACAGAGGTGCTAACACCTTTGTCATTAATGAAACTTTTAGAAATATAGAATGACTAAGCATTTTTTGATTTTGATGTAGTAACTTTCATAGGAAACCTCCAACCCCCATTATACCACACAATACTATAAAATACTATATAATAAAACGAAAAATTTTGACAAATTTTTTTCAACTAAGAAATGTAGGTTATATGCGGGTTGTGAGACTTTTTTGAAGCTTATTTATGTAAACAAACTGTCAAAGACCCGTTAAGATATATTTGAATTACGTTTACATTCTTTTTATTGATGACTACATAGTCGAGTTTATGATATAATGCACTCTATACAATATTAAGAGAAACTGATTATTGTATAAATAATAAATAGGTTTATAGAAGTTAGGTATATCATATGAAAAATAGCAGGTTTAATATTAACGGGAGTTTTATTGACATCAGTAGGATGCTCAAGTACAGCAAATAAGGTAGAGAGTACAAAAAGTTGAATCGACTGTATCAAGTGAGAGTCAAAAGGTACTGCCAAAAAGAGTGATGCCGCTAAGAAAGAAGGCGGATACACACATATTGACATGGAAACCGCAAAACAGATGATGGCAAATGATGACGGTCATGTGATTGTGGATGTAAGAAGTCAGGAAGAATACAATGAAGGACATATTCCGGGAGCTATAGTAATCCCTAATGAGAGTATAGGAACTGAACAGCCGAAGGAATTGCCGGATTTGGATCAGGTGATATTGGTATATTGTAGAAGCGGAAACCGCAGCAGACAGGCATCACAAAAGCTGGCCGATATGGGCTATACCAATGTCTATGAGTTTGGCGGTATTAAGGATTGGACAGGTGAAACCGAAAAAGGCAGTAATTAGTATGGCCGAATATTTGATTAATTATTCGGCATAGCATATGGAGAAAAGGAGGGTAACACTGATTGAAAAGGATAGCTTTCTTCTGTATTCCTGCACATGGTCACACAAACCCCATGCTTCCTGTTGCGGCAAAGCTGGTCAGTAGAGGAAATACAGTCAGGTTTTATTCATTTAATGAATTTAAAAATAAAATAGATGCAACCGGAGCTGAGTTTATATCCTGTGATTCTTATCTTCCAAAGCTTACAAAAATGGAGGAAGCGGAGCTTAAAAATGTATCTGTCACTGAAATGACAATACAGGGTATTCGTACTACGCTTGCAATGGATATGTTTTTGCATAATGAATTTATGTCATTTAAGCCGGATGTTGTATATACGGACTCTATCTGTTTTTGGGAAAACTTAATGCATTAAAAACATGGTGTACCGATGGTTGTATCCACAAGCACATTTGCTTTTAATCAAATGTCCGCATAGTATATGAAAAATTCACTGAAAGAACTTGCGGATATGATTTTCGGGTTGCCGAAAATATCTAAGGAACTAAAGAAATTAAAGCCGTATGGCTATTATGTTCGAAGCGCCTTATCTTTGGTTCAAAGTGATAATAATACAGATTCAGTCGTCTATACTTCAAGACGTTTTCAACCATATGCACAGAGCTTTTCCAAACATTATGCTTTTATCGGTCCATCAGTTTTTTCCAAAAATGAACCTGATAAGGAAAAGAAAAGACCGCTTATTTATATTTCTCTGGGAAAGGTTATTAATAACAGACCGGATTTTTATAGCAGATGTATTGAGGCACTAAAAGATCAGAATGCGGACATCATAATATCATGTGGTAATACTATGGACCGAGAGGTACTGGGGGTATTGCCTGATAATGTTCAAGTATACCCATATCCCGGTAAAATAACTCTTTTATCCACAGCCTCCAGGGCAATCTTTGCCATATTATGCATTCCGGTTTTACTTGTAAGGTTTTTTACATGGTAACGCACTGTATTTTCTGAAATATGGCAGTCATTTGCCACCTCGGCGTAAGTAAATCCCTTGGCAAAGCTTCTTAACACCGCCAGCTCCGCATCCGTAAGTTCCTCAAACTTTGCATTGCCAAGTGTAATTTCCGGAAAGTCCTCTGAGAATGCTTTTTCGCCGATAGCTACATCATCAAGTATTGATAAGATTCCGGTTTGTATGCTTTCTTTAAACCAAAAACCTTCACATCCTGAACTTTTTGCCCTTTTAATAAAACTTTGATCAAGCATGGATGTCATAATGATTACTTTGATTTTAGGGAAGTTCTCCTTTATTCTCTTTGCAAGATCTAGTCCGGAGACAGCATTCAGACATACATCTATAAGTACAATATCGATTTGCCCGGACTCACAAGCCGGCACTGCATTTTGGGCATCCCTAAATTTGCATATCACCTGATATTTATTTTTCATTTTGGATAATTTAAGCTCCAAATACTCTATTGTAAAAGGTGAATCTTCCACAATCATAATGCCAAACGTTTTTCACCTCCCAAGTAAACCTTCATGTAACCGTCCGGCCAAAACACCTATGATAAAAATTATGGCACATTTGGCATTCCTAAACTTAACGCCTCCTATTTTGTCAAGTATAAATCTGCTGATTTTACCGAGTTTCTAGGGAAGAGAATTTTTAAAGTAAAAACGAAATCACTAACGTTCCTTGTTCATCATTTATATATAGAGGTATCCCTCTTTCATTCAGATAAGCACGAATCCCCAAGATACCTCCACCTTCATTAAAGTCTTTCTTTAGCCCTGTGCCGTTATCAAAAATACATATCTTTATTTTATCTTTAAACCTTTCCTGTGTCACGAAAATTTCTGTGGCGGCTCCATGTCTGACAGCATTCATCATAGCCTCACATATGCAAAAATAAAAAACAGATTCATACATTTCCTTAAAGAGATTTTTCTTTGGCAGATGCAAAGTGCAGTGAAATAATGTTGCCAGTTGTGACAATTCTTTTTTCTCATCAACTTTATGCTTTGTGAGAGTATTACCTGTGAGATTTTTAATAAGACTTCTCCACATGTAGACTATATTTTCCTTATCTACCGTCTCATCCCCTATCATATACAAATATCCTGCCTGCATACAGTCTCCAAATTCTCTGTGTAATCTCATTTTTTAAATTAAGATACTGTGGCTTTGAGTATATATCAGGTTCTGTTAATGTTTTACTGTATTTATTGCCTTCAGAATTTTTTTCAAAGCTTTTTATGTTATATTTTTCGTTATAAAGCTCTGTATTCTCTTTTATACTTTTTTTATGGCAGATTAGGCTTACTGACAGCTTTTCCTTCCTTTTTCTTCACTAATTTCCATATATTCACTATTCAAACTTTCTCTCTTTAAAAGCCATGTGAGAAAGCTTGATTTATTTAAAATCATAGAACTTTCAATAATAAGAACAGCCTTTTGACCGTCATTAATATTTATCTGTACAAACTCAGGCATATACCCTGCCCATTCAAGTAAAAAAATCCAAAGCTTACAGATAAAAAATGCCGTTTCAGGAAAGACCTCTCCACATCCTTCACATAATTTAAAAGTTCTGACACCGGGAAACCATTTAATTTTTTCCAAAAACTCCCAAAAACAAAGATTTATTTCGTCCATAGTGACGGATTCACCGGACTGACAGATTAAAAAAAGATTTACATAGCGTTTTAAAAACACTGTCAGCCATATCATTTTTCTAAAGCAAAGACTTGATGCATTCCCTTTATCTTTAAATTCATTGAATGCTGATTTAAGGGCTTTAATCTGCAAGTTTAAGTCTTTATTAAGTTTAAATAAAAGGTACTTTTGTTTCCGTTCAAAATATTTTTGTGTCATCTTCACCCCCATCAAAAACAATGGATGATTCTACACCAAAGATAAACTGTAATTTTTCTTAACTATTGTATAATTATAATGCTAAAGAGACATTTTAGTCTTATTAAATTTGTTAATATTATTTTTACAATATCATTTATCACAGGTAAATATGTCCTTATATTCATTGCTCCTTATAAAATCAATAAATTTAGTCGTCTTGCTGTTAGGAATTTTTTCCCTTTTTCCACAGTAATCCGAAATCACTTGTTATTTCAGGCTTAACAGGTATTTCAACAAAATCTCTTGGATTTACTGCAAGAGATGAATACAGGAATGCTCCGCAATTTCCTCCTTACAAAAATTTAAAATTGTACCAAGCTGACTCGAGTGCAATGAAAATACCTCAGGTATAATATTCATTGCATGATATCTTGCAAAAATAGTGGAATTTTTGTACAGAATCCGTATTAAATAAAATTATAGGTTCATCTTTAAGCATATCTAATGTAATCTCTTTTTCATTTGAAAATCTGTGATTTTTGGAAACACAAAAAAACATAGGAATCATTCATGAAAAATAAGACTCAAATTTGGAAATATTGTAAAAAGTCCATATTTACAAGTGCTACATCCAAAAATATCTTCATTTATTAAATTAGAAGCACGAATCGAGCCATACTCATATAGTTTAACAGGGATATTATAGTTTTTCTGAAATAAGTTAATAATCCTTGGAAAAAATACTGTACTCATAAGCGGAGGTATGCCTATTCTTATTGCCGGTATATTTCTTCCCATTGACCCAAACTCATCATAGAGTTCATGGCTGTGTAACAGTAGCCCGCTTGCTTTTTGTAAAACTCCTCTCCTTCAGAGGTTAATGTAATTTTTATTCTTTCCATGATTAAAAAGTTTAATATTAAACTCTTTTTCCAAGTCTCTTATGGCAACAGAAATAGTTGGCTGTGTAATAAACAGTTCTGCTGCCGCCCTGGTTATGCTGTGATAGCGACATACCGCACAAAAATACTCCAATTGATTTAAAGTCATATCATCACCTTATATTTATTCTAAAAATCAGCATGTTATAAACATGAATAATTAAAAGTTTATCTACTAATTATTATATCATTATCTGTATTTTAGTATAGTTTATTTTTATACAAAACCCAAGTTAGAATTAAATGTTCTTTTTTAGTATAAGTAAACTACAATATGCGTGTAAGAAAAAAATTTATATGTAGGAGGAAAAAAATATGAGTCCGGCAATAATAACATTATTATTTTTTTGGTATTCGCAATTATAATGTTTGTATCAGAAAAAATTCCTTTAGCCCTTACATCTATGATTGTTTGTGTGGGTCTCGTAGTGACGGGAGTATTAGATGTAAAGCAGGCTTTTGGCGGTTTTATTGATACCAATGTGATACTTTTTGTAGCTATGTTTATAGTTGGAGGTGCTCTTTTTGAAACCGGTATGGCAAATGAGATCGGCGGCTGGGTAACAAAGTTTGCCAAAACCGAACGTAGTCTTATTATTGCTATTATGGTAATAGTAGGTCTTATGAGCGGTGTGCTTTCAAATACCGGTACCGCAGCAGTGCTCATTCCTGTAGTTATAGGGATTGCTGCAAAATCAGGATTTAAAAGATCAAAACTGCTTATGCCCTTGGTATTTGCCGCAGCCATGGGAGGTAATCTCTCACTTATAGGAGCACCGGGTAATCTTATAGCTCAGTCCACACTTGAACCTATAGGGCTTAAATTCGGATTCTTTGAATATGCAATTGTCGGGCTGCCGATACTTATAGCAGGTATAATATTTTATGCAACTATAGGTTACAAACTTCTGCCTGACAATGACCCAGGCAATGAATCGGTTTTTGATGTTGAAAACGATTTCAGCAAGGTTCCAAGATGGAAAAAAATTCTATCCTTAGTTATTCTTGTAGGAACTCTGCTTGGAATGATATTTGAAAAAAAGAAATAGGTATTAAATTATGTGTAACAGGTTGTATAGAGCAATTCTCCTTGTAATTACAAAGGTGATTTCTGAAAAGGACGCTATCAAATCCATTGATATGAAAAACAATATTTCTCTTTGGCGGCACTCTTTCACTTGCAACTGCACTTCAGGAAACCGGTGCAGGGAAATGATTGCAGATAAAGTTATAGGTGGATTAGGTGCAAAATCCTTCACCATATATACTTACATTTATAGTATTTATAATATGCTGTGCTCTTACAAATTTTTATGTCAACATACGGCTACAACCGCACTTATGGCACCTATTTGCCTTTCAATTGCGACAGGTATGGGAGCGGATCCAAGAGCAGTGCTTATGGCATGTGTAATCGGAGGTTCATGTGCCTATGCAACCCCCTATCGGAATGCCTGCCAATACAATGGTGGTGGGAGCAGGTAATTATAAATTTATGGATTATGTAAAGGCAGGTTTGCCTCTTATATTTATTGCAACAATAGTAGGTATGATAATTTTGCCGATTGCATTCCCATTTTTCCCCGGCATAAAAAAACAGTATAAAGGAGATTGTTATGATTAATAAAAATAATGAAAAGGTACAAAGATTAACTGAAATAATGGCACAATTCGTAGGCTTTACAGCTAAAAAGCTTCCCGATGATGTAATAAATAAACTTGCAGAACTTAGTGATAAAGAAGACAGTCCTATGGCAAAGGTTATTTACGATACAATGTTTAGAAATCAGGATCTGGCGGTGGAGTTGAATCGTCCATCATGTCAAGATACCGGAGTTTTGCAGTTTTGGGTAAAATGTGGAACAAAATTTCCATTAATAGATGAGCTTGAAGAACTTCTTCGTGAAGCCGTAATACAAGCTACAGTACATGCACCTCTTCGCCATAATTCTGTGGAAACATTTGATGAATATAACACGGGTAAAAATGTCGGCAAGGGAACTCCTACTGTATGGTGGGATATCATTCCACATTCAGACGAATGTGAAATATATACCTATATGGCAGGGGGCGGATGCACACTTCCCGGAAATGCTACAGTACTTATGCCCGGAGAAGGCTATGAGGGCGTTACAAAATTTGTACTTGACCGTATGACAACATATGGATTGAATGCCTGTCCTCCACTTTTAGTAGGAGTCGGGGTTGCCACATCTGTAGAGACTGCCGCCCTTAATTCAAAAAAAGCACTTATGAGAAATATAGGTACACATAATCCAAATGAAAATGCTGCAAAGATGGAGAGGCTTCTGGAAGAAGGTATTAATAATATAGGGCTTGGACCACAGGGTATGGGAGGTAATTACTCTGTAATGGGAGTAAATATTGAAAATACTGCAAGGCATCCTTCAGCAATAGGAATTGCAGTAAATGTGGGATGTTGGAGTCATAGACGAGGACATATAGTTTTTGATAAGGATCTGAATTTTACGATAGATACACATACAGGCTTTGATTATAAAGAAGGAGCATGGAGGTAATAAAATGGCTGTTGAAATTAGAGATGGGAAAAAAATATTAGTTACTCCGGTATCAAAAGAAGATTTAAAAGATATACATATCGGAGATATCATATATCTTACAGGTGATTTGACAACTTGTAGAGACGTGGCACATAGGCGTGTTGTTGAAGAAGGAAGAGAAATTCCGGTTAATGTAAAAGATGCGGCAATACTTCATGCCGGTCCCATTATACGTCCATTAGGAGATGATAAATATGAAATGGTTTCTGTAGGACCCACAACATCTATGCGTATGGAAAAATTTGAATATGAATTTGTTGAGACTACCGGTGTTAGAATAATACTTGGTAAAGGAGGTATGAAGGAAAATACTCAAAGAGCCTGTAAAGATTTTGGAGCAATTCATTGTGTCTTCCCGGCAGGTAATGCAGTGGTGGCGGCAGTTGAAGTGGAAGAAATTGTGGAAGCTCAGTGGAAGGATCTGGGTATGCCCGAAACACTGTGGCATTGCAAAGTTAAGGAATTCGGACCACTTATAGTTTCTATAGATTCATATGGAAGAAACTATTTTGAAGAAAAAGGTGGAATATAATAAGAAAAAGGATGAGCAGATAGAAATAATAAGCAGACAAGTAGGCTTTTATTAAATAATCTATACTGATTAAAAAAACAACTCAAACTTCAGTGGAGTTTCAAATAAAACATAAAATAATCCGGGATATTTGGTATATAAGTTTTTAATATAAGGGGGGAAATATATAACTCTATATATTTCCTAAGCCCCTTTCTTCTATTGACATTATGATTTTTTTAAAACTTTATCTTTGTATATTGTAATATGTATGTAGCTATATTAAAGGAACTTGAAAATATTCTGTATATATGTTAATATAGTTTTAATAATAAAGGGTATAAAAATATACAAATACAATAAGTATATTTGTTGTTTTAATTTTATTAATAAGTATTTTTAGCAAAAATAAAACATTATTAGCGGCTAAAAAAATGGTTTTTAATAGAGATAAACAATATAAATTATCAGTTGCTGTTTATGTTCCTTTTACCCGATATGTGATGAGATCTTAGAGTTTGCAACTTTTTAAGTGTAATGAATAACTTGTACATAAAGTGTTTTTGAGGGGATCTGATGCCGAAAAATGTAAAGAACAAAAAAAGTTGAAGTTGTCTTTATAGTATGTATAACACTGTTTATTATGTTATCAATAGTAATGAACTTAAGAGGACATCTGGTAATAAAAAAAGGTGTTGTACTAAGATATAGAGTGGGGATAATAGATAGAGTAAAAAAGGAAATGGATATAACAATACCTGAAGATGTTACGGAAATCGGCAACCGTGCTTTTTGCAAAATAATGATTTCTAAAAAAATCTTATAAAATATAGAGGCACAAACTTTGTGCGGTTGCTATTCATTAAAAGAAATAGATATACCTGAGGGAGTCACAGAAATAGGAAATGGTGCCATTAGCAAATGTCATAATTTGGAAATATTGAATATACCTGACAGTGTAGAAAAGTTTGGCTTTTAAATGTTTTTTTCAGAAACAAAGTGGATTGAAAATATACCTGTAAATGAAGACGGATTAAAAAAATTTATAGAGATATTTTATTAGAGGCAACAGATATACAGGAAAATCTGGTAATTAACCCAAATATAAACTTTATAGTCGGAGGTGTATTTCAAGACTTTGAAAAAGCTGGAAAGTATTATTTTACCAAATAATATAAAGTGTATAGAAGAATATACTTTTCAAAAATTGCATTAATCTTGAAAGTATAGAAATACCTTCCGTGTGAATTGGATAGGGAGATCGGCATTTTATAATTGCAAAAGCTTGAAGGGAATTTTAATTCCGGATTCAGTCAGAGAAATATATGAGAGTACATTTGAGAACTGTGAAAAATTGTCTGAAATAAAATTACCCACAGAATTAGAATATATTGGTGAACTGGCATTTTGGAGGCTGTAGTTCTCTAAAAATAATAATTCCCAAGTATGTTAAACGAATAGAAGCGGGGGCTTTTGGGAGTTGCACAAACTTAGAGGATGTAAAATTTGAAGGTAATCCTGAGTATATAGGGAGTTCGTTTTACGGCACAAAATATTATAAAGAGATTGAAGAAGATGAATATGGCTGTAAATATGTACAAACTCATATCGTAGGTTTTGTGGATAAAGGGAAAAAAGAGATTATTATAAAGGAAGGTACTGTCAGTATAGCTGATGATGTTTTTTCCGGGCTTGCTTTTGAAAAAGTGATTTTTCCTAAAGAGTTAAAAATACATTGGAGATTTCGCTTTTTTTCGTTTTGTAAGAATTTAAAAAGGGTTGAATTACCTCAAAAATTTGATATCGGTATGAGATTATGAATTTCAATTTTGCGACAAATTAGAATATATTTATATCCCTGAAAGTGTAAAGGAAATAGGAGAAATGTCCTTTGTAGGCTGTGACAGATTAAAGGAAGTTGTTATGACAAAGGAAGTTGCAGATAAATTTTGGTATATCAGCGATAAGAAAGTGAGATATATAGATTAAATGGCAGACAAATTATTACTTTAAAAGTAAGAGATTATAGAAGGAGGTAAATATGATTATGATGACAGAATATAAGCAAAAATATTTATGTAACAGAAAAAAAGACAGCCATTTTAATATTTATTTTACTTTTAATATTTTTCAGGTATTGTGATATCGAATTTATTTATTAAAGCCGATACACAATGGGAGTGGATAATCAGCCGGGTTTATATAAGAACATAGCTTTTTGGATGGGGATTTATTTAAATTTTATAAAAATGATAAAAAGGTTTGTATTATTGACGCAAGCACCAAAGATATTTATGAATATCCGCTTTTTTGATGATATTGAAATAATGCTACCGCAATCCCACCCGCTTTAGACGGGGGTTAAGGTAGCAAAAAAATAGATATTTGTGATACAATCCTGTCTTTTGACAGTTTTTGAATATAAAACACCCTTCAACCCCCGTGTTTTTAGCGGCTTTGTAGGGTATTTACATTTCTGTTTTGAAACTAAAAAAATAGTATTTTATTTTCCCTTACTTTGTTTTTTTAATTGTTCTCATTTTTACTCTTTGTTATAAATTCAAAAATCTGTATTAAAATGACAAATCTCATGTAGCTTATCTGTAAGCTCCGTTCTTTTATATAACGGTATAAAACCTTGCTCTTTCACATATCCAAAATTAAAACTTTAATGTTTTTTTAGAATCTCTTCACATGTATATTTGTGTTCTAAAGCTTTCTCAAGATATCTGTAAATAATCAATGCTAAAAAACAAGTTAAGAAGTGAGCCGTAATTCTGTCAACTCTTTGTAAGTACACAGGCCTTGCATCAAACTCGGTTTTCATAATTCTAAAGCACTCTTCGATTTGCCATCGCTTTTCACTTATACTTAGTATTTCACTTACATTATCGTCAAGTAGGTCTGTTGAGACAGCATACATACCGTCATACTTAGTTTCTTCATCTATTTTATCTGTATTAAGAAAGTTATGTACATTTGCCTTTTCTCCATCATCAGTCACTGCAAGGCTGCTAATAAACCTGGCAGGGTCATTAGGATTTCTTCTTTCTTTTTTGATGCTACCTTTTTCAAGCATTAGCTTAGCTCTGTCAACTTGTTTTTCTCTAATAGTTTTTTGGTATTTGGCATATTTAGGTGAATATGTGATGATAAGCCTCTGAGATAAATCCTTAGGTGTATACGGAGCATCTTTGTAATATATAGCCTCATCATCCCTTGATATTTCTGATAAATCTACTACTTTATCATCAGACAAACGTTTAAATCCTTTAGTGTCTAAAGCCCATTGTCTATCTTGTGCATTAAGCTTTTTTATAGATTGTGTAACAACAAAGGCTCTTTCGCCCATATGATTGTATTTTCTTATTTTTTCCGAACCGAGTCCTGTATCGCTACAGTAAATAAACTTTTGACAGTCAAACTCGTTTAAAATCTTTTCTTCAAGAGGTTTAATAGAGGTTTGCTCATTAGCATTACCCTGGAAATAGAGAAAAAGCAAGAGGAATGCCGTCACCATCCATAAACATACCCATTTGTATTATAGGGTTTGGTCTGTGTTCCTTACTTTTACCATATTTCTTAATTCCGTCTTCATCTTCAATCTCAAAATAATAATTGGTGCAATCATAAAAAAGAATCTTATCATTGCGTTTTCCTAAAAAGTGGCTATTTTTATAAGTTTCAGATTGTATAAGGTCACATTCTTTAGCGAGTACATTTAAGGAACGGTATACGTCATGCAGTTGGTAAGACGGTGGCTCCAAAAAGTCCAGTGCACATTTATAACTTGAGCGTTTACTGGAAGGTTCAAGTATTCTTGAGTAAATCAGATCTGATAATATCGAGTTGATATCAAACTTGAAGCTATATTTATCCCTTATTTTTCTGCAAACTTTATCTAAGCCAAGGTTATAATAAAAGTATTGCAAAAAAACAGATATCCCCACGATAGAAGACTTGTTGTTGAGGTTGAAGTCTTTTTATTGGAGTTAAAAGAAATATTTACTGTTTTTCTTCTTTATATTTTTTTGTGTTTCAAGTTTTGCCTCAGCACGAGCCCATTCCATTACATCATCTCTGGTAGGTCCATGCTTTTTAATAAATCAGCAAGCGTACCAAGTTTGCGTACATTAACAGAGGTGCTAACACCTTTGTCATTGATGAAACTTTTAGAAATATAGAATGACTCAGCATTTTTTTGATTTTTGATGTAGTAACTTTCATAGGAAACCTCCAAGCCCCATTATATCATACAATACTATAAAACGCTATATAATAAAACGAAAAATTTTTGACAAATTTTTTTCAACAAAGAAATGTAGGCTATATGCGGGTTGTGAGACTTTTTGAGGCTTATTTATGTAAACAAACTGTCAAAGACCCGAGTAATTTCTAATAAAAAGAAATCGCTTATAGTACTTGAACATGGTGATACAAAAATGTTAATATAATACATAACAGTATTAAAATCGTTTTGTGATTTTGGAGGTGTTTATGAATTTGATTAAGAAATTATTATGTTCTGTTTCGGCTGTAGCGGTTTCAGCTCTTTTGGCGCTACCGGTTATGGCTGCAGATGCACAGTGGAAGAGAAATGATAAGGGTTGGTGGTATGAGGAGGCAAACGGAGCATATCCTACCAACCAATGGAGACTGATAAACAATAAGTGGTACTACTTTGACAATATCGGTTATATGCTTGAGAATCGTTGGGTAGGAAACTACTATGTAGGTGCTGACGGTGCCATGCTTGTAAGTACATCCACTCCTGACGGTTACTATGTTGATGCAACCGGTAAGTGGGTAGAGGGCATCAAGAGGACTGTAAATATAAGTAAGAGATCAAGTGGAAGCTCAGGCGGCAGAAGCAGCGGTTCAGGCGGTGGCAGAAGCTCAGGTAGAAGAAGTTCAGGCGGAAGTTCAGGAGGCGGTAGAAGTTCCGGAGGTTCATCCGGTGGTGGAAGTTCATCCGGTAGTGGAAGCTCAGGCGGTTCATCAAGTAGTGGAAGTTCATCAGGAGCCGGTTCATCAGGTTCGATAAACACAAATACCAACAATACGGGAAGCAATACAAATGCAAATACGACAGGCGGCAATCATCAGGTAGTTACTCCGAATGTATCGAATAATAACAATGCAAACACAAGTACAAATACCGGAAATACTTCTGCAAATACACAAAACAATAATGTGGCAAATACAGGTAATAATACTCCAAGCACAGTGGTTACTCCTAATGCTTCAAACAATGCGGCAAATACAGTTACACAGGTTTCAAGTGAGGAGACAAGAGTTATTGACGCGCTAAAGGCAATGGGAGTGAGTGAAAAGGAAGCAAAATTGTACTATATTATCAATGCTTACAGAGAGAGTAAGGGACTGCAAAAGCTTTCATTCTCAAAGTCACTTACAATTGTTGCAAGAACTCATGTATCTGATTCAAATACTTATACGCCTGAAAATCAGAGAGATTCAAGAGGTATGCAGGGTAATCTGCACAGCTGGTCAAACCACGGCAGCTGGACACCGGTGGTATATACATCCGATCACCAATACGAAGCCAATATGTGGAGTAAGCCGAGAGAGTTGACTTCCTATACCGGAAACGGATATGAGATTTCTTCATGGAATAGCGGCAATATAACTCCTGAGGATGCACTTGATCTATGGAAGAATTCATCAGGACATAATGCCGTAATGACAACACAGGGAGATTGGTCGGATTTAAAGACCATGGGTGTTGCGATAGACGGAAAGTATGCACATGTATGGTTTGGAAGTACTGCGGATCCAGCAGGATATTATGATGTGGCAAATTATCAGGTACTTCATCCTTAATGAGACAGGTACCTTACAATACGGTTAATAATACAATGAGGCTGTCAATTTTGGCAGCCTTATTTTTATAAGGAGTGAAATGAAAAAGCATAAAGGATTTAAAGTTTTATTTTTATGTTGGCTGATATGTATTGTCTTTACCTTTATAGGATGTAGAGGAGGGGTGGCGGTATCAAATACCGAAGTCTCAATGACTGAGGCTGTGGCGGATATTAAAACATCGAAGTTTTCCATGCATTTTATAGATGTGGGACAGGGAGATTCTACGCTTATAGGTTGTGACGGTGAATGGATGCTTATAGATGCCGGAGATAATACAAAGGGTAGTACCGTGCAGCTTTATCTTAAAAAGGCGAGGGTATCAAGACTGAAATACGTTATCGGAACACATCCTGATGCTGACCATATAGGCGGTATGGATGTTATAATCACAAAATTTGACTGTGAAAATATCTTTTTGCCTGATAAAAAAAGTGACAGCAAAGAATATGAAGAATTAATTGATGCTATAAATTATAGAAATTATAAGATTAGTGTGCCTAAAGTAGGGAGAAAAATTCACCTTGGGAAGTGCCGACTTTACAGTACTTGGGCCGATAAGTAAGGCTGAGAGTAACAACAATAACTCCGTTGTAGTTAAGGTAAAATATAAAGATACTTCATTTTTGCTTTCAGGAGATGCCGAGAGTGAGGAGGAACAGGAAATAGTAGATTCAGGGGCGGATTTAAAAGCGGATGTGTATCACGCAGGGCACCACGGCAGCAATACATCATCAAGCAGCGAGTGGTTAAAGAAAATATCACCTAAGTATGTGGTGATAAGCTGCGGCAAGGATAATACTTACGGACATCCACACAGGGAAGTGCTGGATGAGTTTAAAAAGCTTGGCGCGAAGGTTTACAGGACTGATGAACAGGGAAGTATAGCGGTAAGTTCTGACGGAGTGAAACTGTCATGGAATGTAAATCCTTCAGATACATGGAAGTCGGGCTATGAAAATGCAGGTACAAAGGATGTCGTAAAAAATAAAGCCGATACAGTACCTCAAAGGAATATGGCGGAAGATAAAACGACGGAGCCGGGAAACGGTCTTGAAATGACCTATATACTTAACAACAACTCACTTAAGTTTCACTATCCCGACTGTAAATCGGTACCTAAAATAAAGGATAAGAATAAGGAAGAAGTAAGAACCACAAGGGATGAGCTTATAAAAAGAGGTTATGAGCCTTGTAAGATATGCAATCCTTAGATATCTTAGGCGAATATATGATATAATGCAATAAATAATATGAAAATACGGAGACTACAATATATGAGCAAAAATAAACAAATTTTACTGGTTAATGATCTTGCAGGTTACGGAAAGGTGGCACTTTCAGCCATGATGCCGATAATGTCACATATGGGATTTGAGATATTTACACTTCCTACAGCACTTGTATCCAATACTCTTGACTACGGAAAGTTTGAGATACTTGATACTAAGGATTATATTGAAAAGACTGTCAATGTATGGAATGAGCTGGATTTTTCATTTGAGTCTATAGCGATAGGATTTATTGCATCTGATGAAGAGGCCGATATTTTGGCGGATTTTTGTGACAAGCAAAGTAAAAAAGGAACTTTTATATTTGTTGACCCTATAATGGGAGATGACGGCAGACTCTATAACGGTATTGCAAAGAATGCTATAGAAAACAGAAAAGAACTGCTTAAGTTTGCAAATCTTATAAAGCCGAATTTTACAGAGTGCTGCCTGCTTACAGGTATGGAATACAAGAAAGAGGGATTTTCTAAAGTAGAAAATGAGATTATGTTGAGAAAACTTATAGGAAAAATCAATCTTCGGCGGTTATTACATCAGTGCCTTTTGAGGATAAAAAATACTGCCTATGTTATAACGCCGATACAGATAAGATTGCCTATATTGAATATGACGAGATAGATGTCAGATTCCCGGGAACCGGAGATATATTCTCAGCAATATTGGTGGGAGATATTTTGGGCGGTAAATCACTTTTTGATGCGACTTCTCATGCTATAAAAGTAGTAAGGAATATGATAAATGCCAATATAAAAAATGCTGACAAGTATCGCGGCATACCGGTGGAACAGTATCTTGATCTGGTATAGGTTTGATATATGAATATTTTTGATGAGATAGATGAAAATCTGTTCAGACCTCTGACCGGAACCAATAAAAGAAAATATGCCGATATACTGGCTTTGATTTGGGATAAATGTAAGAGAATGCCGATGTATTCTATAGAAAAAAGTACTGTCTTTGATATGGCGGAGGAATATCTTTTGGGCTTGGGAGAGTGTGGAACTTGATAGTGAAGAGCAGGAAGAGGTTAGCGGAAATATCTCGGATATGCGAGTTGTGGCAGGTACTCTTATCAGAAGGCTTAGAGATACAGGCTGGATATTGGAAAAACCCGGTGAATATGAGGATGAGGACAAGCTGGCTCTACAGTATAAGGTTGTGCCTATACTTAAGTCATTTAAAGAGGTTGTCAGTCCGACGATTGTTACATATAAGGGTAAGCTTTTCAAAATATATTCAATGTTTGAGCATATATCCGAGCAGGGGAGTCCGTATGAGGGCGTATTAAAAGAAGCGTCGGAAGACTTTGACAATCTGAATCAGGCGCTTAGAACCTTGTCGGCTTCAATAGAAGACCATATAAATGAGCTGACTATGGGTAAGAGTCCGCAAGAGATATTGGAATTTTTTGAAAAATATGAAGAGAAGATAGTTGTGGGCTCATATCACAGGTTTAAGACAAATGACAATCTGTTTTATTACAGGTCAAGTCTGTATGAAAGCCTTGATAAATGTGAAGACAGCCTGTTTGACGCACTGGTGCTTGACTGTATGGATACGGAACGCGTAGAGAAAGACATAGCTGGAGTTAAGATAAGAGAACTGATAACGAAGGTTCGCATGGACATTGAAGAGATGGAAGGTCTTATGAGGGCTATTGACGACAGACATATAATCTACAGGATGAGAGCCGTACAAAGAGCGCAGTTTTTGTTGCTGTCTGACGGAAGCAGTAAGAGTAAAATCAATAATATACTGAGGTTTTATGCAAGTACCATAGATTCAAAGGAAGACGGATATAAAGACGATGATACTGTAGGAGCTGAAATCTTTCAGATATTTTGTCAAAACTTTTTTGACAGCGCTTCTATTGCAACACCTGTGAAAAAAAGAAAGCCTACACCTATTGAGCTTATGAGTATATTCGAAGAGCCGGATATGGAGCTTGTGGAAGAGAAAAACAAAAAGATGATGGAGTATATAAAGAATGCTTTGACATCTGAGAATGTAAACAGGTTTGCAAGGGATATTCTTGCAGGAAATCATGCCGTGCAGATAAGCTCGGTATTTGAAAAGGATCCCGATACATTTACAAAGATTATAGGATTGTATACATATTCAAAGACATCTGAAAGAGAATACGATATAAGACTGAAGGACAATGTGGTGGAAATAAACGGTGTAAGGTTCAAAGATTTTATTGTTGAGGAAAGAAGATAATGGCGGTTGATATAAAAGAAGAGATAGCCAATTACCTGTTGAACAATTGTTTTTTGATGGGAACTGTGGATACTACAAGAGAGAAGTACTACTATGTTATAAATCATGAAGAAAGCTTCAGGCAGATTTTTTTACCTATAGGATATACTTTGGTAGTTCACAGAAATTTGAGGGTTATTCAGCTTATCAATAATCACGGTAGCGGCAGAGTTATATTAAAAATATGAGAGTATTATTTTGCTTATACTCAGACTTTGTATGTAGAAAAAGAGAAAGTTTGTCCACAAGTGAAGACATGGTGTTTGCAACTGTTGAAGAGATAAAAATGAATATGAGAAGCTCAACCTCCTGAGAAAAATTTGACAGAGTATTGTTGGAAGAGTCTTTATGAATATAAAAAGATACAATCTTTTAAAGGTTGAGGACAGACTTTCGGATATGGATGCAAAGATCAGGATTTACCCTTCAGTGATGCTTGCCATGCCTGATGTGGGATTAACATAGGCTCTATGAGGAGACCGCCAAGCTTTTTGGCACAGTATGAAAAACAGCGAAGACGGAGATGAAGAATGATTAGAATGACGAGGCTTCATCTGATAAATTGGCATAATTTTCAGGATGATATAATAGATTTCAAAAATATCACCCTACCTTTTGGGGGTGAACGCTGTAGGAAAGACTACAATAATGGATGCCGTAAGGTATTGTCTTACTACAAATAAGGATTTCAACACGGCGGGAAATAAAAAGAGCGGAAGAACTCTTTTAGGTTCGGTACACCAAAAGCAAAGGGCGGAGGATTCATATCTTCGTCCGGGACATACGGTTTCATATATAGGGATAGAGTTTTTGGATGAGGCTATAAAAAAAGAACTTTTGTAATAATTGCTCGTATAGAATCTGAGACGCCGAAGCAGGATTTAAAGGGGGTATATCAGGACTGGCAAGATTACAAAAACCGGGATTTGTTCTTGAGGATATTCCTTTTTTTACAAAGAAAAATGATGCTAAGAGACCTACATCAAGAGATGCTTTCAAGCTTGAGAATAAGGGCATGGACAGGGCGTCCAATCAGTCGGATGCAAAAAGAAGGATTTGCAGAGTGCTGGGTATAGGCGAGGCAAACTCACCTATCGGAAAGAAGTTTAATGAGGTGTTCCATATGGGCACAGGACTTGATGATATAAAGGATATCAGAGAGTTTATATATACATATATTTTGCCTGAGCCTGAAGTGAATATAGAGTTTTTTTGCAAAAAGGATATGCTTGAACTTGAGAGATTGCAGGAGATACTGCAGGAGGCAAGTGACAGAGAAGAACTTTTAAAAGAAATCAATGAAAGAATAAAATCGGCAAAAGAACTCCTTAGCAAAGTCAAAATAAATGAGAGTTTGGTTGCTTATGCAAATCTTCAGGAAAATATCGAAGAGACAAATGAGAAAAAGTATCTTATAGAGGAATGGAATAAAAGCCTTGAGATGCTTGATAAGAGATTACTTGAACTTTCAGAGAGTGAGAATAAGGCATCAGCTCTTTTGTATGAAGCACAAAGAGCGGCGGAAGAAAATGTGGAAAATAAGGAAATGCTCTCACTTGAAAGTGAAAATAAGAACAATAAACTTGAAAATGAGAAGCTTATATTGGAAGCGGGTATATTTGAAGATGTGCTTCAAAAGCTGTTTTTTCTTATTGACCGGCTGAATAAGGTAGGATTTTATGTTAAAGTAGACGACTCTATAAAAGATGAAAATACTGAAAACGGATGACAGGATAAGGGAAATTAAAAACAGTGCAAAGCTTTTTGCAGACATGGAAGAAGAAATCAAAAATCATGATGCGAAGATAAGAAATGATATTGCAGAGCTTAATGATAAAAGTGATGTACTTTCAAAAAAGATAAAGAGTTTGGAAGCAGGCGTGATGTGTTATCCTGATGAAGCGATATTTGTAAGAGATAAGATAAATTCATTCTTGAGTGAGCAAAGTAAAAGAGCGGATGCCAAGCTGCTTTGTGAACTTTTATATATGACGGATAACAGCTGGCAGGATGCCGTTGAGAGCTATTTGAATACTCAGAGGTTTAATATTATTGTTGAACCTGAAAATTATCTTGCGGCAAAAAAGGTCTTTGTATCTCTGGGCGATAAAGTTAAAGGGTAGGACTTATAGATACAAGAAAGATAAAGGAGCCTGAGTACAAGTCTTTGAATGAGGTTTATCTTGGAGATAAGATTGATTCTGAAAATATCTACGCAAAGGCATATGCAAGATATGTTATGAAAAATGTCATTTGCTGTGAGTCTTCGGATGATTTGGAGAAATTTTCAAAGAGTGTAACAAGAGACAGGCTCAGATTTCAAAACTTCTGCTTACAGAGGATGGCAAAAAAAGAACATTTCATAGGTGTGGATGCCATAGCAAAGCAATTAAAGAGTGCAAAAGAAGAGTTTGCAGGCGTCAAAAAAGAACTTACAAAACTTGAAGAAGCCAAGAAAAACTTTGACTCTATTTATAACGGATATACAAAGTTCAGAGCGGGTGACAACTTCGGAAAACTTGAAAACTACTGTGAATCAAAGACAAAGTCAAAAGTACTTTCGGCTAAGATAGAAGATATAGCAAAGAAGATAGAGGAGTTTAAGAAAAATCCTATTCTGCTTGCTATGTATGACAGAGTGAAAGAATGTAAGAAGAACTTAAATGCTATAAGAGATGAGATAACGGATAACAAGGCAAAAAAGCAAAACATTAATGCTGATATAAACAGGGCAAAAAATTTGCTTGAGGAGCTTGAAGTGAACCTTTCAAATTTGCAGACTATATACGAGAAAAGTGTTGAGGAGTATCCCGAGTTTATAAATGACGTTGAGAAGAAGTATCAAAATGAAAGAAAATCAAAGAAGGCTTCAGCCATTGCCTACAACTTTTCAAATCGTGTAATTCAGGACAATATCGCGTTGAACAACTACTTAAATCAGGAACTTATACCGCTGCAACAAAGATATGGCTACATATACCTGTGATTACGCTATAGGCCTTGGAGGAGCAAACAGGTATATGCAGGAATTTCTTACATTGCAGAATATAGAGCTTGAAAGACATAAGAGCGAACTTGTAAACGCACAGATAAGATGTAAGGACAGATTCCGTAAGGAAGTGCTGTTTAGAATGAAGGATGATATTTTAAGAGCAAAGCAGCAGTTTAAGCAGATAAATCGTGTTATGGAAAATCTCGAGTACGGTGAAGAAAGCTACAGATTCGGAATTGACAAGAGTAAGGACAGGGAACTTGGAATGTTCTATGATATCATCATGGACAAGGATAATATGCAGATTGACAGAGAAAATGAAATGCTTATGCTTATTGCAGAAAGTAACAAGTCTGAAATATTTGAAAGTCAGATTGATGATTTTATGCAAAGGATTATGATTGATGTTGAGGAACATGCAAGGCAGAATCTTTCAGGTCAAAAGTCAGGTGCCAAAAGTATGGGAATGTATGTGGATTACAGAACATATCTGGACTATGACATAATTGTAAAAAATTGTGTGACGGGAAATGAGGTGGGACTTTCAAAGGTCAACGCAGAAGGCAGCGGCGGTGAGAATCAGGCTCCTTTTTATGTGGCTATCTGTGCATCTCTTTTACAGATTTATGAGCAGAGCAAGGAAGGTTCTATAAGGCTGATACTGCTTGATGAAGCATTCAACAATATGACAAGTGACAGAATAGAGCCGATGATGAATATGTTCAAGAAGCTTAATTTGCAGCTTGTTCTGATAGCAACGGCTGAAAAGGCTACAGCCATATTGCCGTACTGTGATATTACATATTCTATTGTAAAGTCCGGAAACAGGAATGCGATAGGAGTGTTTGAGAGGATTGAGGATGGACTACATTAATGATATTTTGAACAGATTGATAGATATGTATGAAAGAAGAGAAGGCTTTAAAAAGGAGCCTTCTTCTTTGCGTGTGATACAGGCGGATATAAAAAAGACATACCCTGAATATGTGGACAGATACAATCACAGTGTGTATAAGGATATCAATACGGCAATAGAAAAGTTGATAAGTGAAAATCTTATTGAATCAAAGGCGGATGAGAGCGGAAAATATGAAAAGGTAAAATTAAATGTCGAAAGTATTGCAGAATGCTATAAGAGAGTAAAAAGAATTGATATACCGAAACGGTGTGAGAAAATAAAAGAGGTTTTGGATTTATTTAAAGATAAAAATCTGCCTGTACTGAGAGGTATTATATCCGATTGGAGTAAACTTATATCAAACTATAAAAAAAGCTGCCATATGATATAAAAATATGACAAAGAAAGACTTTTTAACATACTGAAAATATTTGAAGCAATACTTGAGCTTGGTCGAGAGAGCTATATAAGAAATTTTTCAACCGCAATGTTTAAGGACTCAAAGAGATTTCAAAGGGAGTTTAAATCAACTGTGGAGAGCATACTTTTTGATTATACGGATGAGGTAGTGGAAAAAGATAAGATACTTGAGTACTATAACCTCTATGAGAATCCCACATATGTGTATATAAAAGGTGATATAGTAATCAAGTTTGAAGATTCGGTTATTTATGTAAGGGAAATTAACGGAGGTATTGCACTCTCAAATTCAGCACTTGAAAAGATAAAGGAGGTAAAGGTAATTGCAGAGTCTGTAATCACTGTGGAAAACCTGACCACCTATCACGATGAAGATGAGAAAGACAGTGTGTACATTTATCTTGGAGGTTATCACAACAAATCAAAGCAGGTAATATTAAAAAAGATATATGATGAGAATAAGCAATGTGAATATCTGCATGAGGGAGATATAGATGTATACGGATTTTTGATACTTGAAAACTTAAAAGAAAAAACAGGAATACCTTTTCAGACCTTTGAATATGGGGGTTGATACTTTAAAGAGGTTTTTTGATGCGAAAATATATAAAGAGCTTACAGCTTCAGATATAAATATGATAGAGAAAAAGAAAGGAAAGCTTGGAGAGTATAGACAAGTGTTGGAATTTATGCTCTTACATAACTGTAAAGTGGAACAGGAATCTATAAGAGCGGTTGAGATTTTAAATTAGATTGATTTTGCCTGTCAAGTCTGAAATTTTATAATAAGTACAAAACGGCAAAGTGCATAAAAATTGTGTTTAAAAATACTTATCCACATTATCCACATTTTTATCCACAAAAAAGGTGAGTTATTGGGTGCCTACGAAGCTTATAAATAGGCTGTTTGTGGGTTATAAACGAAGTTATACACATTATCCACATTTTATCCCCATATCGGGTAGCTTTTGACTTGGTGGATAAATAATAGAGTTTATGAGATAAAATATATAAAAGTGCAATTTTTTCATCAAAAATACAATTGGCTAACAACTTAACTAAAATCACAAAAATTCTAAAAAATAATGAAATTGACAGTACAATTATAAAATTAAATTGAATTTATAGTAAAAAAAGTGCTATACTATAGCTAAATAAAAAGAAAAGGAGCTTATACATATGCGTTATACAATTACTGGAAGAAATATCGAAATAACTGATGGTTTGAAGAAGGCGGTAGAGGAGAAGCTTCATAAATTAGGAAAGTATTTTACAGAAGAGACGGAGGCGAAGATTACACTCAGTGTGCAAAAGGAGGCACATAAGATAGAAGTTACCATCCCGACCAAGCAGGGGCTTATCAGAGCCGAAGAAGTAAGCGGAGATATGTACGTAAGCATAGATAAGGTCGAGGATATCATAGAGAGACAGATAAAGAAGTTCAAAAACAAGCTTGTAGATAAGAAGCAGTCAAGTGTATCTTTCTCAGATTTCTTTATAAGAGAAGATTATTCGGATTTGGATGAAGAAGATGAGATCAAGATTGTAAAGACCAAGAGATTCAGTATCAAGCCTATGGACCCTGAGGAGGCATGCTTACAGATGGAACTTTTGGGACATGATTTCTATGTATTCAGAAATGCGCTAAGTGATGAGATTTGTGTAGTATATAAGAGAAAAGACGGCAAGTACGGTATCATAGAGCCGGAAGTATAAAACACATTATCGGGAGTCTTCGGACCTCTTTTTATTTGAAAAATAATATCAAAAATTTGAATATATATTATAATAAGGTTAGTATTGTGAAAGCATAAAGTGTTTAGCAAGCCATTATTTTGAGGGTGCTTTCTGTGATGTGAAAAGAGCGGCAGTTTGTTTTAAAGGAGGAAAATGAAACATAGAGATATTATAGAAAAAATGACATTGGAAGAAAAATGTCCCTATCTCTCAGGTAAGAACGCCTGGGATACAAGGTCATTTACCTCCATAGGTGTTGATGTACTTCACCACGCGGACGGTCCTACCGGCGTAAGAAAGCAGGCGGGAAAGGGAGACCATTTGGGACTTAATGCAAGCGTACCCGCCACATGCTTTCCTACTGCCGCCACACTTGCAAACAGCTGGGATGAGAAGCTGCTTGAAAAGGTCGGAGAGGGACTTGGAGCGGAGGCTGCCGCTGAAGATGTGAATGTGCTTTTGGGTCCTGGAATCAATATTAAGAGAAATCCGCTCTGTGGAAGAAACTTTGAGTACTATTCTGAAGACCCGTATTTAAGCGGAAAACTGGCAGCCGCCATGATTAGAGGTATTCAAAGCAACGGAATAGCTTCCTGTGTAAAGCATTTTGCCGTAAACTCACAGGAGCTTAGAAGAATGGCTATGGATGCGGTGCTTGATGAGAGAACTTTAAGAGAAATATACATCACAGCCTTTGAGATAGCAGTAAAAGAAGGACATCCGAAGTCTGTAATGACAAGCTACAACATGGTCAACGGGGTATATGCCAATGAGAACGAGCATCTTTTGATGGATATTCTAAGAAAGGATCTCGGATTTGACGGCATGGTTGTCACAGACTGGGGTGCTTCAAACGACCATGCACTTGGTGTAAAAAACGGCTCAAGTTTGGAGATGCCGGCTCCCGGACTTGACAGTGCAAGAGAACTCTTGGATGCTGTAAAAATAGGCAAGATAAAGGAAAGCGATATAGATGCCAGAGTTGATGAGCTTATAGAGATAACTTTGTCAACCAAGGATAAGAAAAAGCCGAAAGATAAGGCAAAGATGTTTGAGGACAATCACGAACTTGCAAAAGAGGCTGCCAAAAAGAGTATTGTACTTTTAAAAAATGAGGACAGTATTTTGCCGCTAAACGGTAAGAAAAAGATTGCCATAATAGGAGATTTTGCCTTCAATCCGAGATATCAGGGCGCAGGTTCTTCAATGGTAAATGCCACCGTGGTTGAGGATGCAAAGAAGCTTTTTGAGAAGTTGAATATTGATTCAAAAAAGGTGCAAAAACTTGAAAACAAGATAGAATCAAGATTAGAGAAGGTTGAAGATAGGCTTGATAAACTTGATATGAATCCTACTTATGCAGGAGCAGGCATTACAAAAGTAAATCCTACCAAGGTGGATACTTTACAAAGAATCCTTGAAGAGTCGGATTTGGAAGTGATAGGAACTGCGAGAGGATATTCAAGGCTTGATAAGGAAGATGATGCCGTTATGACAGATGAGGCGATGACACTTGCAAGGAAGGCTGATATTGTGCTTTACTTCTTCGGACTGAATGAGGCAAGCGAGTCTGAGGGTCTTGACAGGACACATCTTCGTATTCCGAAAAATCAGATAGATTTGATGGAGCAGCTCTCAAATGAAAACCAAAATATAGTAGGTATTATAAGTGCAGGCTCATGTATCGAGATGCCTTGGGAAAAGCATCTAAAGGCTATACTACACGGCTATCTTTTCGGACAGGCAGGTATGGGAGCGGTATTTGAACTGCTTACAGGTAAATGTAGTCCAAGCGGAAAGCTTGCCGAGACCATAGTAAAAAAATATGAAGATGAGCCGAATGTAAGATATTATCCTTCAAAGGAGAGAACTTCCGAGTACAGAGAGAGCATCTTTGTAGGGTACAGATATTTTACAACAAGGAATGTGGATGTACTTTATCCTTTCGGATACGGACTTTCCTATACCGAATTTAAGTATAGCGATATAGAGGTGGACAATGAAAAGGTAAGCTTCTGTATTGAAAATATCGGAAAGACGGCAGGAGAGGAAGTAGCCCAGCTTTATATAGGTTTGAAAAATTCAAATATCTTCAGAGCCAAGTATGAGTTAAAGGGATTTAAAAAGGTAGCATTGTCTCCCGGAGAGAAGAAAAAAGTCACCATAAGCTTTGACGACAAGTCTTTCAGATTTTATAATGTAATGACAAATGCCTTTGAGGTGGAGAGCGGCGAGTATGATATATATATCGGCAGCAGCTGTGAGGATATCAGATTGCAGACCACACTTAAGGTAAACGGAAATACAAAGGTTTTCCCGTACAATAAAAAAGAGCTTCCTTCATACTACAGCGGTGATATCAAAAGAGTAGACGATTCCGAGTATAAGGTTTTGCTTGGAAGGGATATACCGGACGGTCATTGGAGCGGTGAACTTGGTATCAATGACGCACTTTGTCAAATGTATTATGCAAAGAGTTTTATTGCAAGATTTGCCTACAGAATACTGGATAAGAGATTGAAAAAATCGTTGGAAGCAGGTGTGCCGGACCTTAATACTTTATTTCAGTTCAATATGCCTTTCAGAGCTATAGGAAAGATGAGCAACGGGCAGGTAAGTATGGAGATGGTGGATTCCATTGTGCTTTTGGTAAACGGACATTTCTTTAAGGGAATATTCGGAATAATATCGGGATATTTCAAAAACAAAAAGGCAAATAAAAAATACAAAAAAGAATTCTTACAAAGAGAAGATTGAGAAGGTTTATGATGTTTTTAAAGGAATGGATAGACAGCCATCCGAACATATGGGAGTTTATCAAGTTTAATATACTCTCAAATGTGGCAACGATAGTGAACTTTATCGTGATGTGGATAGCCACATCCGCTTTTACAGGTTTCGGATGGCATCTTATGCCTTTTAAGTTTTTTATATTTAACTATGCTGACAATATTGAGCAAAATCTTGGAACGGCAGGTTTTTTAAGCTTTCTTTTAGCTACCGCACTTGCACAGACTGTAAACTTCTTTGTACAAAAGCAGTTTGTGTTTAGGTCAAATGCGGCATTTAAGGATGCAATACCAAAGTATATAATTCTTGCCGTAGTTTTGGTCATAGTGTCCGCTGCACTTCCTGCATATTCACAGAAGTTTTTGGGGATATAGGGGTGAGTGCAAGTCTTGTACCTACGTTGGCAAATGCGCTGAATATAATAGTGCAGGTGGTTATCAGCTACCCTGCAATGAAATTTATAGTGATGCCGGAGAAAAAATAAATATATCGGAGGAATATTATGTTGGCTATCAATATGGCGGATGTGGTAAGTGTGATAAAGTCGATTGCTCCACACCTTATAGTTATAGTGACACTATTGGTGTGTGCACTGGCAGTTATGTTTATCACAAGGAACAGAGAACTTGCCTTTAAAAAGTTATCAAGGTCGGCTGCCTGGATTCTTTTTATGGTCGGTACGGTTGTCAGTGTCAATATGATGTTGAACGGTCCGCTAAAGACCATGATTACATTGGCAACGGGAAGAGGCGTTATAAGCGATAAGTCACTTGATGAAGCGAAGACTTTGGGAGAGGATATCGCAGGAGAAGGAATTGTACTTTTAAAGAATGATTCGGCACTGCCGCTAAAGAAAGGTACAAAGCTCAATCTGTTCGGATGGTCATCTACAAACCCGCTTTACGGCGGCACAGGTTCAGGCGGACTCAACGACTCATTCCCTACAGTTTCACTGATTGACGGTATCAAGAATGCCGGATTTGAGGTAAACGAGGACTTGGTTAAGTTCTATACCGATTTCAGAGCAAAGAGACCTACAGTAGGAATGTGGGGTCAGGACTGGACAATACCTGAGCCTTCAATCGATCAGTACAAAGAAGCAAATGTTTTTGAAAATGCCAGAAAGTATTCGGATAAGGCTGTAGTGGTTATCGCAAGATCGGGCGGTGAGGGTGCAGACCTTCCAAAGAGTCTTGACCCGAATACCGAGGACAACTTTACGGACGGAGGTACATTCGGTTCAAAGGGACTTAGATACAGTGATCAAAAAGATGACCTTGATGCAAACAAGAGCTACTTACAGCTTTCAAACAGAGAAGCTGCAATGCTTGATTCTGTAAATAAGACATTTAAGGACATTGTAGTTATTATAAATTCAGCAAACCCTATGGAGCTTGGATTTGTAAATGATTATGAGAATATTTCAAGTGTGGTTTGGTGCCCGGGCCCGGGACAGACCGGATTTAACGCACTTGGAAAGATCTTGGACGGTGAAATAAACCCTTCAGGTAAGACAAGCGATATATTTGTATATGATTTAAAGAAAAGCCCAAGCTATAACAACTTCGGAGATTTTCAGTATACAAATATGGACGAGTTTTCTACAGACGACAGAGGCACAAAGCATAAACCCGGCTTTGTAAACTACGTCGAGGGCATCTATGTGGGATATAAATTCTATGAGACTGCAGCCAAGGAAAACGCTATCAACTATGCAGGTTACGTGCAGTATCCTTTCGGCTACGGTCTTTCATATACAGTTTTCACAAAGGAGATGGGAGAGATTGTCGCAAATGACGGCAAGATAAGCATTGATGTACTTGTAACCAATACGGGAAATGTTGCCGGAAAAGATGTGGTGGAGATTTATTATAATCCGCCTTATAAAAACGGCGGAATCGAAAAGGCGAGTACAAATCTTGTAGGATTCGGAAAGACAAAGCTGTTAGGGCCGGGGGGAAAGTGAGACTGTAAAAGTTACCTTCAATTTGGAAGATATGGCATCATATGACGAGAAAGATAAAAAAGCCTATGTGCTTGAGGCGGGAACATATGAGATAAGCCTTCAGGAAGATTCACATAATATCCTTGATACAAGGACATTCCCGATTGAAAAGGATATTGTATACAATAGTGACAACAAGAGAAGCAGTGACAATGAAGTTGCAACAAACAAGCTTGACGATATGAGAGGAAGCTTCACCGTACTTTCAAGGAAGGACAAGTTTGCAAACCTTGAAGAAGCAACAAAGGCACCTACAGATTTTACATTACCTGAGGATAAAAAGGCGGCATTCTTAAATAACAGCAACTACGATGCTTCAAAGTTTGATGTGGAGTCGGATAAGATGCCTACAACAGGTGCAAACAATAAGCTTAAGCTAAAGGACCTTCGAGGACTTGAATATGACGACCCTAAGTGGGATGCTCTGCTTGACGAGATGACCTTTAACGATATGTCAAAGCTTGTAGCGCTTGGAGGATATCAGACAGTAGCTATCGGCAGAATAGGAAAGGTACAGACAGTAGACTGTGACGGACCTTCATCTATAAACAACAACTTTACAAAGAAGGGTTCAATAGGTCTGCCTGCGACTATAATGCTTGCAAATACCTTCAATACCGAGCTTGCGCATTCATTTGGTGACAGCATAGGAAAGATGGCAAATGAGATGCAGGTATCAGGTTGGTACGCACCGGCTATGAACACCCACAGAAACGCTTTTGCAGGAAGAAACTTCGAGTACTACTCAGAGGATCCGATACTTTCAGGAAAGATTGCATCAGAGGCTGTAAAGGGAGCTGCAGACAACGGAGTATATGCTTATATCAAGCACTTTGCATTAAACGATCAGGAGACCAACAGAACATACCAGCTTATGACATGGGCGGATGAGCAGACGGTAAGAGAAGTATATCTTCGTCCTTTTGAAATCTGTGTAAAGGAAGCGAATGCCAAGGCTATGATGGCTGCTTTCAACCACTATGGAACCACTCCTGCATACGCATCGGACAATGTATTGAATAAAATTCTTCGTGATGAGTGGGGCTTTAGAGGAATGGTTTTGACAGACTACTTCGGCGCCGGCGGATACGGATATCTGGATGCAAACAGAGCTACAAGAAACGGTACGGACTTCTGCCTTACAGCTATTGATGCAGGTTTCAACTATGTAAAGGATAAGAGCGCCACAGCGACACTTGCACTTAGAAAAGCGTCACATAATATACTTTATACTACGGTAAACAGCAGAGCATATGCACCTGAGAACTTAAACTTAGGTTTGATGGGATGGCAGATTGCCACTATTATATTAGATATTATTTGCGCAGCGGCTGTTGTACTTCTTCTTATGAAAACATGGAAAAACTTCAAGTTCAGAAAAGAACTTGAAAGAAGAGAAGATAGAGTAAGTCCTGTAGTGGAGGTTGCAAGCGGTGACGCCTCAGAGGCAAAATCAGATAAAACAGTAGAAGATAAAAATACAGAAAATGAATAAAGATTGTTTAGCATATAAATTAAAAGAATATGTCAGCTCCGGTATATTGCCTATGCATATGCCGGGGCATAAAAGAAAAGTGCCGAAAGCAATAGAAGAAATGATGACGGACATTTACAAGATGGATTTGACTGAAGTGGAAGGCACCGACAATTTGCATGATGCTACAGGCATCATAAGAGACTCTATGGAGTTTGCAAAGCATGTATACAAAAGTAATAAAAACATACTACTTAATAAACGGCTCAAGCTGTGGTATACTTTCAAGTATAAGGGCTTGTGCTTGCACAGGAAATTATAAAAATGAAAAGTCATATATAGTGGTTGCGCCCAATGCACATTTTAGTGTATACAACGCCATTGAACTGCTTGATTTGACACCTATATATTTAGATGTTTATTATAATGAACTTGATATCGCAGAAAGCTGTGATATCAAGGCATTAAAAAGTATCTTAAGAGTTAATAGAGAAAAAAATATAGTGGCTGCGGTGATAACTTCACCGACTTATGAGGGAGTGGTATCCGATATAGAAAAGATTGCAAAACTTTTGCATGAGAATGACATACCTCTTATAGTGGATGAGGCACATGGCGGTCACATTAATTATATAAATAATATTGATTACGGCAAAAGTAAAAATAAATTTTGTGTATCTGCACTTGATTTGGGTGCAGATATTGTGGTGCAAAGTCTTCACAAGACATTGCCGGCACTTACACAGACCGCACTTTGCCATATACGCTCCGAGATTGTGAGTGAAAGATATTTGGAAGAGTCGCTGCACATATTTGAGACCAGTTCACCCTCATATATCCTTATGTCAAGTATTGACGCCTGTATAAGATATATGGCAAACGGTGATGAAGAAATCAAAAATTATCTGAATAATTTATTTGAATTCAGACGCGCTGTAAAAAAATTAAAACATATACATTTGTGGGAAGATAAGAATAAACTCGGATATGATTTTACAAAGCTTGTAATATGCTGCGATATGTTTGACGGAGTCACATTTGCGCAAATACTCAGAGATTCTTACAATATTGAGACGGAGATGAGCAGGCTTGATTATGTACTTGCTTACAGTACACTTTGTGACGACAAAGATGATTTTGATAAACTTTATAATGCTTTTAAAAGATATTGATAATAACTTTTTATATATGGAAAAAGCCTTTTGGCAGGTCTTGATAAAAAAAGTATCTGGGAACAGTTGCCAAAGAAAATATCTCATATATCCTCCCGGAGTTCCGGTGTTAAAAAGGGAGATATAATGGAGAAAAAGACATTTTGATGTCTTGGATGAATATATTAAAAAGGAAAAAAAGTCTACGGATTAGACTTATAAAATACAATGGGAAAAAAATTTATTATGTTATGGGCAAGAGTGCTTCGGGTAAAGATACTATCTTTAACAGACTTCACGATGAATGTCCCAGGACAAAAAAAGATTATAACATATACTACCAGACCCAAAAGGAGTGAGGATGTAGAAGGTGTAAGCTACCACTTTGTAGACGAGTCTGTTATAGAAGACTACAGAAGGCAGGGTAAGCTTATAGAGATGAGAACATACAATACCGTTCAGGGAAGGTGGACTTATGCCACCATTGATGACGGTTCGGTGCATCTTGAGAGTAAGAACTATCTTATAATAGGGACGCTGGAGTCTTATAAAAAGATAAGAGAGTATTTCGGTGCCGAAAATGTTGTGCCTATCTATATAGAGCTTGGTGACGGTATCAGGCTTCAAAGGGCTGTGAACAGAGAGATGATGGAGGAAAAACCCAACTATGCCGAGCTTTGCAGGAGATACTTGGCGGACAGTGAAGATTTCTCCGATGCAAGGCTTGAGGCTGCAGGTATTACCAAGAGGTATTTGAATGAAGATTTGAATAAATGTATCTTGGAAATAAAAAAAGATATGGGAATCATATAAGATGAGCGAATTTATTCTTGGAAACGAGAAGGTGAGAAATCATCTGAAAAAATCAATAATAAAAAATACGGTTTCACATGCGTATATCCTGGCAGGAGATAAAGGTATAGGTAAAGAAAAAATCGCAAGAGAATTTGCCATGAGGCTTATATGTGAAAATGACCATGTCGGATGCGGACAGTGTCCGTCCTGCAGGCAGTTTCTGGCAAATGCGTATCCTGATTTTTTTTATATGGATGCGGAGGGTAAGGAGAGTATAGGAATAGACAGAATCAGAGAGAATGTTGTATCCGATGTGGCTATAAGACCTTACCACGGCAAATATAAAATATATGTTATAGATGAAGCCGATAAGATGACTGTCGGGGCACAGAATGCACTTTTAAAGACTATAGAGGAGCCGCCTGAGTACGTTGTTATTTTGCTTTTGGTAAGGAATATGAGTCTGTTGCTTGAGACTATAAGGAGCAGGTGCTTGAAACTTTTATTAAGTCCTGTAAGCAATGACAGGATTAAAGGCTGGCTTTGTGAAAGCGGCGTAAGTGATGAAATTGCCGGTGTGCTTGCGTCGTACTCAAACGGTGCCCCGGGAGTTGCAAAGGCTATGGCAGAGTCGGAGGACTTTGCCTCGATATATGAGAAAAATGTAGAGTTTTTAAAGAACATTTCAGAAGTAGGTATAAATGAGATACTTATCTTTATTGAGGAGCTGAAGAAAAGAACCGGCGGCTTTAAAGATTTTATAAATTTTCTCAGGCTTTGGTATAGAGATGTTTGTATAATAAAAGCTTACAAAGAGGAAGGAAAATCTTATATTTGTAAGAGAAGAAAGCATTATTTTTAGGCTTTCAAGGGAATATACACTGCAAAAGATAAATAGTATAATAGACTTGATAGATGAGACGGAGATTAGACTGAATTCCAATGTAAGTGGGGGACACGGTTATGGAATTACTTTTTATCGGACTTAGAAAAATAGGAGAATATGATGAAGATAATCGGCGTTAGGTTTAGGGAAGTGGGGAAAATCTGCTACTATGATCCTGATGATATTGATATAGATGTAAACGACAGAGTTATAGCTGAGACCGACCGAGGTGTGGAATGCGGCAGAGTAATATTGGGGCCGAGAGAACTCAGCGAAAACTATACTAATCCCATAAAGAAGATAATTAAAAAGGCGGATATAGAGGATGTTGTCAGATTTGAGGAAAATCTGAAAAAGGAAAAGGAAGCTTTTGATATATGTAAGGCAAAGATAATAGAACTTGATTTGCCTATGAAGCTTATTTCGGCCGAGTATACATTTGACAATGCCAAGGTGCTGTTTTTATTTCACGGCCGAGTGCAGAGTGGACTTCAGAGAGCTTGTAAAGATACTGGCATCTATTTTCAGAGTGAGAATAGAACTCAGACAAGTAGGTGTAAGAGATGAAACCAAGATGGTGGGCGGCATGGGGTCATGCGGCAGAGCACTTTGTTGTCACAGCTATCTTTCCGACTTTGTGCCTGTATCTATAAAGATGGCAAAGGAACAGAGTCTTTCACTTAATCCTGCAAAGATAAGCGAGTGTGTGGCAGACTGATGTGCTGCTTAAAAAACGAGGCGGAGACTTACGAGTATTTGAACGGAAAGATGCCCAGAGAAGGAGTAAGTGTACGCACGCCTCTGGGAGAAGCCGGCGTGATAGTTTCCACAAGTGTACTTAGGCAGACTGTGAAGGTGCTTGTAACCAAGTCTGAGGATGCAAAGGAAATAGAGGAATATTCACTAAGTGAGATAAGGATACAAGCTTAAGCCATGGGTGAATTATTAAGAGAAGAATGCGGTGAGAGGCTTGACGATTTGCAGTGCAACGGGCTTTACCTTATACAGGATCCCGATAAGTTTTGTTTCGGTATAGATGCCGTACTTTTATCGAATTTTGTAAAGGTAAAGAAAAACGGTCATGTTGTGGATCTTTGCACAGGAAGCGGTATAGTGCCTATACTTTTAAGTGCAAAAACCGGTGCAAAAAAGATAACCGGTATTGAGATACAAAGTGATATTGCAGATATGGCAAGGCGAAGTGTAAGTTACAATAAGCTGGATGAAAAAATAGATATTATAAATGACGATATTTCAAATGCGTTAAAATATATAAATAATTGCAGTGTGGACAGTGTCTGTGTAAATCCGCCGTATATGAAGGATACGACAGCTATAAAAAATCCCGATTTACCTATGGCAATAGCAAGACATGAGTTGCTTACAGATCTTGAGACTGTAATAAATATTGCAAGTAAGCTGTTAAAAGAGAGCGGAAAGTTCTTTATGGTACACAGACCGAGCAGACTTTCGGAAATATTTACATCAATGAGACAAAACAGGATTGAGCCTAAAAGGTTAAGGTTTATTCACCCTTGTATTGAAAGTAAGGCAAATCTTGTACTTATAGAGGGGGCAAAGGGTTCGGGAGTATGGCTGGATGTGGAACCTCCTTTGGTGGTATATAAGGATAAAAATGTTTATACGGATGAGGTGTTAAAAATATATGGCAGGTAAGATATATTTGGTGGCTACACCTATCGGCAATCTTTCGGATATGAGTGTCAGAGCAATCGACACTCTGAAAAATGTGGATATTATTGCCTGTGAAGATACCAGAAATACAATAAGGCTTTTGAATCATTTTGACATAAAGGCGCCTTTGACATCGTATCATGAGTACAACAAGATAGACAAGGCTTATGAACTGTGTGAGAAGGTAAAGGCAGGTAAGGATATTGCATTTGTGTCGGATGCCGGTATGCCTGCGATATCGGATCCGGGATATGAGCTTGTGGATATTGCATATAAAGAGGGGCTTTGTGTTACCGTTATACCCGGAGCAAGTGCCGTGGTATCCGCTCTTGCAATAAGCGGTATCAGTTCAAGGAGATTTTCGTTTGAAGGTTTTTTGCCAAGCGATAAGAATGAAAAAAAGCAGATACTAACAGAGCTTTTAGATGAGAGCAGAACAATAATACTCTATGAGGCGCCGCACAGGCTGATAAAGACATTAAAGGAACTTTTTGAGTACCTTGGGGACAGAAGAGTATCTATAGTTAGAGAGCTTACAAAGCTTCATGAGGAGGTGCTTAGAGGAAGCTTAAGCAATATAATAGCAGATTATGAGTCAGGTAGGGTTGCAGTCAGAGGTGAGTATGTACTGGTAATAGAAGGGAAAAGCCTTCTTGAAAAAAGAAGTGAAAGGCAAAAATCTTTTGAAGAGATCAGTATAAAGGAGCATTTCGATAAGTATATATCTGAAGGGCTTGATAAAAAAGAGGCTATGAAGGCTGTAGCAAAGGATAGAGGAATACAAAAGAGGGAAGTTTATAAAGAACTTCTTGGAGAGTAAGGAGAGAATATGAGAATCGGAGTAGGAAACGACCATGCGGCTGTAGAGCTTAGAGAGATTATAATAGAGCATCTGAAAAATGCAGGTCATGAGGTATTTGAGTTCGGCGCCAAAGAAGGCGAAAAATGTGATTACCCTGTACCGGGAAGAGATGTGGCTGAGGCAATAGTTGAGGGAAAGCTTGACAAGGGCGTACTTATCTGCGGTACAGGTATCGGTATATCTTTGGCGGCAAACAAGGTGCCGGGAATCAGAGCGGCTGTATGTTCGGAGCCTTATTCGGCAAAAATGGCTGCACTTCATAACAATGCTCAGATTATCGCATTCGGTGCAAGAGTGGTAGGCTCGGAGATAGCAAAGATGATTGTGGATACCTTCCTCGCTACAGAGTACGAAGGCGGCAGACATCAAAACAGACTTGACATTATTACTGAAATAGAAGAAAAGTACTCAAGGTAAAGATATGGGAATAGCGGATTGGTTCAATTTTGAAACTGCAAAGCAGAAAAAGAAAAAAATGGACAGATATTATAAAAAGTTGTATCCGTTCGGTGAAGAGCAAAAAAGTTGGGAAGAAAACAGGTTAAATGAAGTCTTTCCTAAGAACAAAAAGACAAAGAGCTATCATTTTGAACTTTTGATTTTGCGTGAGAGTATTGCAAATCTTTCAGACCCGAATATATATGATGAGGACGAAGAGCGTCCGAGTCTTGACGAGGTTATAAAGAATTGGAAGGAAAAAGAGACTGTATACAGACTGAAGCCTGAAGAAAAGCAGGCAATAATCGATATCGCAATTGAAGAAATAGAAAAATTTATAACTTGAAAAAGCGGGCGAACACTTGACAAGTAGTTTATAATATAAATATATAGTTGATTAAGTTTATTTCAGAGGTGGTGAGATTATTTAGTGGAATCAAGAACAATTTTATTTCACAGTAATGAAGAAAAAAATGTGAAGAATTTGTTTTCGGGAAAATACCTTTGATATTTAGTAAAAAATAGTCGAGATGACAGATGGCTTGGAGTCGGTATGTATTTTTGGGATAACAAAGGGAATGCTAACTGGTGGAATAAAAACAATTAAGAAAGAATCTGTCCAAGAAATATAAAATTATCAAAGTAAATGCTGATACAAGTAATTTGTTAGATTTGACAGATTATGACATATATACAAAGATGGAGGAAATATGGGAAAATTTATGTAAGAAGATAAATGAAAATTCTGATAAGCCATTAGGAAATAAAGCTTGATATACTTTTTACTAGTTTACCTGATTTTGAGGGAAAAATATAGGGTAATAAAAGTGTTTGGCAAGTATAATGGAACACCTAATGATGGTTTTTTTCAAATTTGATTATAAGACACATGTAGCTGAGCCAACAATGGCGGTGAAGTGTATATATAGTGTAAAGAATGATAGCTGTATTTTGCAAAGGGAGATTGTATTTTAAGAGGAGGTAAAAATATGAATAAGGAGGATAGCTTAGAATTTTTGAACAGATGTTTGAGAAAGTTGGATTCTGCTTCTTATGAAGACATCGGACGATATAAGGAGGCGTATAAGAAAAGTTGTTCAGTTAATTTATCGGGTAGTAGCTTTGAGTTTTGTGTTCCAAAACCTTATTCAGCAGATCGTTTTACTCAAGAAATTATTTATAAAGAGTATATTGAAAAATCGAAGGAACCGATTAAAGAAAAGGAATGTAATATAGCAGGTAGTGGTTTAGTATGTGCGGCTTAAGAGGGAATTATGAATGAGAGTAAATTTCAATTTTCTGATCCTATATTAGAAAAAGTTAAATTTGAAGTATGCGAAGATTTTGATGCTGATAATTTTGAGGGTATTTCGATAGAGTGTAATACAAATGTGATAGTTGTGAAAGAACAAGATGCTAAAGTTTCATTAAATGTAAATATTGGAAATGGAAATAAGAACCAACCGTTTGATATTAGTATTGTAATGAGTGCGGATTTTAACTGGGATAATACAATAAATGAAGAAAAATGCTAAAAAGTTGCTAAAGGTTAATGGTTCAGCGGTGTTATTGTCATATATTAGACCTATAGTTTCAAGCTTGACCGGCAGCTCCAGATATCCTTCATTTAATATTCCATTTGTGGATTTTACAAATGCAAATTAGGCAAGATGTTTAATCTTAGTAAATTGTTATTCATATATCAAAAAAAGAATGAATTTTAACTAATAACTAATAGCAAGAAGTCTTAGGAAGTAAGCTTTTTGCTATTTTTTTATAAAAATATCTGGCATAAACGTAGTTCTTTGAATTTTTAGTATATACTATATTTTTTGTATGGAGGTAGGATATGTGGCTATTGTATGGAGGTGTGGCTATAATTTTTGTATTCTTGAATAAAAATATGGGCACTTTGTGATGAGGATTCAAGAATAGAAAAAATGTGTTTTTGTTTTTATATCTTATATGTTATAATTTACTTGGATTTTTGAATCGCAATATATAAGCAAGTTTTTATATTTGCTAATATTTACTTTATTTTGGGGAGTTTTATGGATAAAAAAAGTATTAACGGTACAGGACATCTCATGTTACGGACAGTGCTCTATTACAGTGGCACTGCCTATTCTTTCGGCTTGCGGAGTGGAGACGGCGATAATGCCGTCCGCTATTTTGTCAACACATACAGGCGGATTTAGTGGATTTACTTTCAGAGATTTGACTGAAGATTTACCGAAAATTATGGAGCACTGGCTAAAGGAGAATATCAGCTTTGATGCGATATATACCGGGATATCTCGGAAGTAAGAGACAGATTGATATTGTAAAGGATTTGTTTAACAATCTGTTAAAGCCTGAGGGTAAGAGAATAGTTGACCCGGCTATGGCGGATAACGGAAAGCTCTATACAGGCTTTGATGACGCGTTTGTTAAGGAGATGAAGACTCTTATCTCGGTAGCGGATATAATCTTGCCGAATATGACGGAGGCGGCTCTTCTTACAGACAGCGATATAATCCTTGAAAATCAAAGCGGTGAATATATAATGAGCATTATTCATAAGCTAAGAGAGCTTGGTGCAAAGAATGTAATCTTAAAGGGCATCAAGAACATGGAAGGTAAGCTCGGAATTGCCGTATATGAGGGTGAGACCGACAATATGGAGATTTTCTATATTGACAGAATAAAGAAAGATGCACATGGTACAGGTGATTGCTATGCTGCGGCATTTACAGGAAGTCTTATGAAGGGTAAGACTATGAGAGAGGCTGTGGAGACAGCAGCTAAATTTGTTTCAGAGGCCATATTAAAGACGATAGATGATGACAGCCACTGGTATGGTGTAAAGTTTGAAAAGGCTATACCTGTGCTTGTGAGAGAGTTGGATAAATGATAAAAATTGATGTAGGGGATATACTTACATTGAAAAAGCCACATCCCTGTGGCTCATATAAGTGGGAAGTACTTAGAATCGGACAGGATTTGCGACTGAAATGCGTAGGTTGTAACCATCAGATGATGATTGCAAGGAAGAGTATAGAAAAAAGCATCAAATCACAAGAAAAAGGAAAAGATATACAATGAGTATTTTGAATGTGGAAAATTTGAGCCACGGTTTCGGCGATAGAGCTATTTTTGATAATGTTTCCTTCAGAATGCTAAAAGGTGAGCATATAGGACTTGTAGGTGCCAACGGAGAGGGTAAGTCTACATTTATGAGCGTGGTGACAGGCAAGCTTATGCCTGATGAGGGCAAAATAGAGTGGGCAAAGAATGTTCAGATAGGCTACCTTGACCAGCATTCCGTTCTGCAGGAGGGAATCAGTATCAGAGATGCCCTGAAGCAGGCGTTTGATCATCTTTTTGATATGGAAAAAAGGATGAATGAGATCTGCGATATGCTTACAACAGCTGATGAAAGTGTGATGGATGAGCTTATGGAGGAACTTGGCACTATTCAGGAACTTTTGATGGCACATGATTTCTATACTATAGACGCAAAGGTGGAAGAGGTTGCAAATGCACTTGGACTTAGCGATATAGGACTTGACAGGGATGTGACCGAGCTTAGCGGAGGACAGAGAACAAAGATTCTTTTGGCTAAGCTTCTTTTACAGAAACCTGATATTTTACTTCTTGACGAGCCTACAAACTATTTGGATGCCGAGCATATAGAGTGGTTGAAAAGATATTTGCAGGATTATGAAAATGCTTTTTGTACTTATCTCACATGATATACCTTTCCTCAATTCTGTAGTAAATATCATATACCATATGGAAAAATCAGGAGCTTAACAGATATGTGGGAGACTACGACAAATTCCTTTGAGGTATATGAGGTAAAGAAAAAAACAGCTTGAGGCGGCTTACAATCGTCAGCAAAAAGGAAAGAGAAGAGCTGGCTGATTTTGTTGCCAGAAATAAGGCAAGAGTTGCAACAAGAAATATGGCGATGAGCAGACAAAAAGAAGCTTGATAAGATGGATATAATAGAGCTAGCGGCGGAAAAAGCCCGAAGCCTGAATTTAACTTTAAAGAGGCAAGAACACCGGGTAAGACTATTTTTTTGAGACTACTGACCTTGTTATAGGATATGACACACCGCTGTCAAAACCTATCAATGTAAGGATGGAAAGAGGCGAAAAGATAGCAATGTTCGGCGCAAACGGTATAGGAAAGTCCACCCTGTTAAAAAGTATCTTGGGTTTGACACCTGCACTTTCAGGGAAGACTGTACTTGGAGACTATCTTGAGATAGGCTACTTTGAGCAGGAAAGCGATAATAAGTCAAAGAATACCTGTATAGAGGAACTTTGGAGTGAGTTTCCGGGATTCAGTCAGTATGAGGTAAGATCGGCTCTGGCAAAATGCGGTTTGACTACAAAGCATATTGAGAGTCTTTTCAGAGTGCTTTCAGGCGGAGAGCAGGCTAAGGTAAGGCTTTGTAAAATCATAAACAGGGAGACAAATGTACTGTTTTTGGACGAGCCTACAAACCATCTGGATGTGGATGCAAAGGAAGAGTTAAAAAGAGCGTTGAAAGCGTATAAAGGAAGTATACTTTTGATTTGCCATGAACCTGATTTCTATGAGGATTTTATAACGAGAAGCATAGATTGTAGGGAATGGTCGTTGAGGGTATAATAAGATTTTTATATTTAATATAAATAGCGTATATATTTATTTTGGCGATTAAGAATAAAAAAACTTAGTCGCCTTTTAATTATATTTTTATATATCATATGCAGAAAAGAGAAGTTGACAAGCGATATTACCTGACTTCCGCCGTTTCTCTCAAAACCTGGTACTCTAGGTATCCAAGAGCATGCAGTTTTGAAAGAAATTGTCGACTTCAGCTTTGGTTAAATGGAGGGCATCAAGGTTGCTAAAACCAACTGGTTTTTTAACCTTTTCGTTAACGAACCGGTCTCTTGATATATTGATATATGTATTATAACCTTTATTTACCACCATAAAATCACGTATAAAGTTAATCAAGTCATAAGAGTGATTAAATAAATCAATATACTTTTTATAGGACTCTCCTAGAAAAGGACACCCGTCATATACTTGGTCTTCAGAGATTGTAGGGCTGCCGTAAAGGTATGGAAAGACATGAGAGGCTGTCTTTGACTTAGAGCATGGGGATATAACCCTTGCATAAATAAGTTGTGTAATTAGGTCAAATACATAGGAAGTGAAGCAATCGAATCAAATGACTGGCTGTGGGGCTGGGAGAATATAAACGGATTTGATGAGAGCTTACTTGAACTTGTTGGAGAAGCAAGAGAATTTGGAGAAAAGGTAGGCTTTGCAGCATTAACAAATCCAAATCTGCCTTTAACAGAGAAAGTAACCGGATATATACTTTCAATGATTTCATGTGGCATAAGTGAAAAGAACTACGAATATTATCCATGTAAACATCCCGGCGGTATTGCATTTGTGGCACTGTATGATTTACCTGAGAAGTTCTTTGCGCCTGTAGATACAAAGTTATTTATCAAAACTATAATGAGTGCAATAAGTCAGTATGAGCTGGATCATAAAATTTTAGTAGAAGGCTTCCTTGCATGGAACGGTACAGATTATCATTGGGAAAACAATAATATCTATGCTAAATTTGCGGATGATGACGGACAACTCCTGATAAGATTTGAAGATATCGGAGATAAAAAAAGAATAGAGTCAATCGACGGATTGAAATAAAGATAAGGACTCCCAAAAGGGTAACTCAATAAGGGATTTATAATTCTGTAAAATATCGGCATAGTCGTAACCATCGGCTATGCCGTTTTTACGTTGCTTGGGATATGTACTTCTCCAATGAAGTTGAAGATAATTTTTAGCTTGAGCTTGTTTAAAACCCTTTTTACTTTTACGAATCTCACGCTCTACGGATTTAGCATTGGACTTTGTGAACGGCTCTATAAATTCGCCTTCATGGTCTCTTGCAAATGCTGTAACCTGCTGAATCATATAAAGCAGAACATTCTCAATATCTACATTTCTGTCTTCCTTGTTTTGAGGTCAACTGTATATCAAAGATATTCCTGTCTGTCTAAGATATCAGCTACAGTTTTTGGCACCCATGCATAGCTTCCTCTGTGGTAAGTGCATCGACTGTCACACCAACATCAGCACCATCGGTATTCTGGAGAATGCCGGTAGGCATCTCATCACAGGAACTATTTACAAATGCAGCTTCCTCGGCTTTTCCGAATCTCTTGGCAAAGCGTTTAATAAGGAAATCCTCCAAGTCATGATAGTCTGAGGATCGTTACTAGAAAAATTCATATTTATTTGGTATATTAACGCTATACTAACGAGTGAAAAACGAAAAGGAGATGCATATGAGTTTTCCTGAAGAAATAAAAAGAATTAGACAGCGTTCATTCCTTACACAGCAGGACTTTGCAAAGAAAATTGGTGTGGCATTTTCTACTGTGAATCGTTGGGAATCCGGACGTGCAAAGCCAAACTTAAAAGCAATGAAAAGTATCAATGCGTTTTGCTTAGAGAATAACATTCCTTATGAAACGATAGAGGAAGCTTGGCTTGATTACAAAATAGAGAAATAAAGGAGCAATAATGCTATGACAGATAAAGAATTGAAAGAGTTAAAAGACACTCTATGGCACTCTGCCGATGTTCTTCGTGCAAGTGCACATTTAGCAGCAAATAAATATGGTCAACCTATTTTAGGACTTATCTTTCTGAGATATGCCGACATCTTATATAAACAACATAAAGAAGAAATTGAAGCAGAATACAATCGTCGTAAGGCGGGCGTATGGAAAAATCTATGAAAGAGATTTCCATCGAGAAATGTGGCTTCTATCTCCCGGAGTGTGCTTACTATGACTTCATTAACAATGCACCGGACGATGCAAACAAGGCTACTCTTGTAAAGAAGGCTATGGAAGCCATTGAAGATGAGAATCATAAAATGGATGGTGTACTTCCAAAAGAAGTTTACGCACAGTTAGTACCGGAAGAAGAGCCGGAGCTTCTCTCTAATATCGTACGTATTTTCAAAGATATTCCGGAAAACAGTACAATCGATATCTTCGGTGAAATCTATGAATATTTCTTAGGGAACTTCGCACTTGCAGAAGGTAAGGATGGAGGAACATTCTATACTCCTGCGACAGTTGTCAGATATATGGTTGAAGTATTGAATCCACAGCCGGGTGAAAAGAAGTTCTTAGATCCGGCTTGTGGTTCCGGAGGTATGTTCGTACAGGCTGCGAGGTACATGCATAATCATAATACCGGTGAAAGCGAGCAAATGAAGTTCCGTTGCTATGGTGTTGAGAAAGAACCGGACACCGTAAAACTGGCTAAGATGAACCTTCTTCTTAATAATGTTCGTGGTGACATTACGCAAGCTAACTCATTTTATTCTGATCCATATAATGCAGTCGGGAAATTTGATTATGTAATGGCGAATCCGCCATTTAATGTAGATGAGGTTGTGGTTGATAAGGTTTCTGATGATGCTCGTTTCAACACATACGGGGTACCACGAAATAAGAGCAAATCAACAAAGAAAAAATCTGACAAGAAAGAAACTGTGCCTAACGCAAACTATTTGTGGATTGGTTACTTTGCTGCTGCCTTAAATGAGAACGGTAAAGCGGCACTTGTCATGGCCAATTCTGCATCTGATGCATCCGGTTCTGAATATGATATTAGAAAGAAAATGATTGAAGAAGGCATCATCTCTCAGATGGTAACTCTTCCTTCTAATATGTTCTCATCAGTTACCCTTCCTGCAACTCTTTGGTTCTTCGATAAACAGAAGCCAAACACTGAGAAGAAAAATGAAATCTTATTTATAGATGCAAGAAATGTATTTACACAGGTGGATCGTGCTCACAGAAAGTTCTCAAAGGAGCAAATTAAGAATCTTGGTGTTATCACAAAGCTTTATTACGGCGATACACAGGCTCTTGTTGACTTGATTGATGAGTATAAAACTGAGCTTGCTAATGCACAGGAAACTTCTAATGACAAAGAAGTTTTCACAAAAGCATATTGGCAGTCACAGATTGACTGGTTAACAGAAAGATTCCCTGATGGTGTATATGCTGATGTTATCGGTCTTTGTAAGGTGGCTCTCATGGATGGTGAAGACGGAATTATTGAACAGGACTATTCTCTTAATGCAGGACGTTATGTTGGTGTTGTTATTGAAGACGATGGATTAACCGAGGAAGAGTTTAAGGAAAAAATGTTATCTTTGAGTGCTGAGTTCACTGTATTAAGTGCTGAGGCAAGAGAACTTGAAGAACTCATCGCAAAAAATCTGAAAGGGTTACTGGGTGAGTGATATGAAAAACAAAGTTTATAGATTAGATGAGCTGTGTGACATAAAATCCGGAAAAAGGATTCCAAAGAAAATGGATTTCGTTAAATTTGAAACGGAGCATCCATATATACGTGCACGAGATATAAAAGAAGGAAAAATTAATACAGATGATTTGATTTATTTGGAAGATGATGTATTCCAGAAGATCAAAAGATACATCATAAATAGTGGTGACATAGCAATTACAATTGTTGGTGCATCTGTAGGTGATACTGGGTATGCATCCAAGAATGTTGATGGATACAATTTAACAGAAAATGCTGTTAGACTAACCAACTATAAAAATAATGTTGATTCGAAGTTTTTTACATTATGTCCTTGCGCAAAAGCAATATCATGACTACATGCAACTGATTGCTGGAGCTGCTGCCCAACCGAAATTGGGTATATATAAAGTAAAACGAATAAAAGTTGAATTACCTGATCTAAAAAAGCAGGAAAGAATAGCTGATATTCTTTCAACCAATGACAACCTCATCGAAAACAACAACAAGCGTATCAAGTTGTTGGAGCAAATGGCAGAGAATCTATATAAGGAATGGTTTGTAAGATTTCGCTTTCCGGGATTTGAGGATGTGGAGTTTGAAAATGGAATTCCTAAGGGGTGGAAAATTGAAATTCTCTCAGATATTGCCGATATTATTATGGGACAAAGTCCTGAATCTGAAAACTATAATACTAATTGCGTAGGGTTGCCTTTTCATCAAGGCGTGGGAAGTTATGGCGATTTCTATCTAATTGATGGTGTCTATAGTACGAGAGGAAATCGCATCGCTGAGGCTAATAGTATTATTTTTAGTGTTCGAGCACCTGTTGGAAGAATCAACATAACATTAAATAAAATAATTTTAGGCAGAGGTGTGGCTGGCATTAATTCTGTAAAAGGATATAATGCATATTTGTTGTGTATGTTGAAGAACCAGTTTCAGCAGGAAGATATTATTGGTAATGGATCGATTTTTGCATCAGTCACAAAAAAAGAGTTATTTGGCTTTAAAATACTCATGCCAAATGAGGATCTTATACAAAAATTTGATTCTATTGCATCTGGGATAGAAAGTGTGATGCGAAAAATCTCATTGATTAATAGTAATCTTGAGAAGCAACGAGATATGCTCTTACCACGCTTAATGAGCGGAAGACTTGAAGTTTAAGGAGGTGTTCATATGCGTAATTTTATATCTGAAGATGATATAGAACAGGCTATACTTTCAAAATTAAAAGCTGAACCATTTCAATATGATATCCTCATTTGTGATGCTGACCCAAGCAAGCGTGATGATTTGAATGATGGCACAGGAAGGGCTTCTAAGAAGGAATGTGTTATTCCCGGTGTTATGCTGTTTTCTCTTAAGCGTATTAATCCAACTATCGAAGAAGATAAAATTAAAGATATAGTAAAGACATTAAGGCAAGATTATACAGGAACGGACATTGTAGATACTAACTACAAATTATACAGGCAAATTCGTAATAAAATCAAAATCACAGTTCGTAGAAACGGAAAAGAGGACTTTGATTTTGTTAAATTGATAGACTTTGAGCATCCGGAGAATAATACTTTCACAGCAGTATCGCAGATGTGGATACAGGGGAAGGTCTACTACAGAAGGCCGGATATCCTTATCTTTATCAATGGTATGCCTCTTGTGTTTATCGAACTGAAAAATAGCATTGTTAAGGTTGAAGAAGCCTACAACAAGAATCTGAAAGATTACATGCGAGATATTCCGAATCTTTTTGCATTTAATCAGATTTGTGTGCTTTCAAATGGTTTGGAGACGAAGCTTGGTGCATTTAATGCGACCTATGACTATTTCTTTGAATGGCTCAAAATTGATAGCGAAAAAGAGAAACTGGACAGAGAAGCCATTCTTGCTGCGGATAATGTTAAGGATAGCTCGGTCAGATATTTTGTTGATGGTCTTCTTAACAAAGAAAGATTGATTGACTATATTGAAAACTTTATTCTCTTTGAAAATCAGAGAATAAAGATTATCGCTAAGAACCACCAGTACTTAGGTGTAAATAATCTAATGGAATCCGTCGAGGACAGAAAAGAGCTTAACGGTAAGCTTGGTGTTTTCTGGCATACACAGGGCTCAGGTAAATCCTATTCTATGGTTATGTTTGCCCGTAAAGTGAAGCGTAAGATTCAAGGTAATTTCTCGTTCCTCGTTATTACAGACCGTGAGGATTTGGATACTCAGATTCATAAGAACTTCGTACGTACTGAGGTTATTGGTTCTAAAGAAGAATGCCGGCCTAAGGATAGTAAGCAGTTAAGAGATTTTCTAACTACCAATAAGGCTTTTATCTTTACTTTGATTCATAAGTTCAGATACGACAAAACAAAGAAATATCCCGTCCTCTCTACTCGTGATGATATTATTGTTCTTGTTGATGAAGCACACAGAACACAGTATAAGGATTTGGCAGAGAACATGAGAACTGCACTTCCGAATGCTAATTTTGTTGCATTTACCGGAACGCCACTCCTTGGTACAAAACGTCTTACAAATCAGTGGTTTGGAGATTATGTATCAGAGTATAATTTTGCACAGTCTGTTGAAGACGGCTCTACAGTACCTTTATTCTATTCCAGACGAGTTCCGGAAGTTGGGCTTGAGAATGATTTCCTTGACGATGACATTGTGGACATTATCGAAGAAGAAAATTTAAACGAGGATGAAACACGTCTGTTAGAAAACGCATCTTCTCGTATTTTAGAGGTCATCAAGCGTGATGACAGACTGGATAAGGTTGCACAGGATATTGCCTATCACTTCCCAAGACGCGGATTTCTTGGAAAAGGTATGGTTATATCTGTCGATAAATATACTGCTGTCAAAATGTATGATAAGGTTCAGCATTACTGGGCTATAGAAAAGCAGAACATCATGAAAGAGCGAAATACTGCTTCTACTAAGGAAGAACGTGATCAGCTCACTCGTATTCTTGCTTATATGAATAAGGTTGAAATGGCTGTTATCATTTCAGAGGAAAATGATGAAGAAGCCAAGTTTGCAAAGCAGGGCTTACAGATATCTGAGCATCGTGCAAAGATGAAAGAAATCACACCGGACGGCAGAGACATTGAGGACAGATTCAAAGATCCTAATGATTCCTTGTAGCTCGTATTTGTGTGTGCGATGTGGCTGACAGGATTTGATGTAAAGAATCTTTCTACACTCTACTTGGACAAGCCGATGAAAGGTCATACCCTAATGCAGGCTATTGCTCGTGCCAACAGAGTGTATCCGGGAAAAACTGCCGGAATTATTGTTGATTATGTCAACGTGTTTAAATACATGAAGAAGGCATTAACAGAATATGCCACCGGTGATGATGGAACAGAATTCCCTGCAAAGGATATTGACCGGTTAATAGGCTATATTGACGGTACTATTGAAGAGGCGGATTCCTTCCTAAGGTCAATGAGCATCGACTTAGAAAAGATAATTGCTGATTCTAATATACTGGATAAACTGGATGCATTAAGAAGTGCTTATGACACTATCGTTGCCAAAGATGATAATAAAGAGAAGTTCAAAGTCATCCTCAATACTTTGACGAATCTCTATGAAGCATCAAAGCCGGAAATCTTTGAGAAAAATTGGAGCAACGATAAGTTTGCACCGCTTGTGTATCTGCATGGTCTTTTTTATCATGCTATTGATGATGAAAAAGTCGCTCGTGCCAGACAGAGAATGAATCAGATTCTTGATGGTAGTGTTACTGCAAGTCAAGATTTCGTTAATTATTTGCGTGAGAAACCCGTTCAGTACACGATTAAAGGCACAAAGGCAATTGACCTTTCTAAAGTTGATGTTGAACAATTGAGGAAAGAGATAAGGGTTGCCAAGTATAAGGCGATTGAGATTAATGACTTGAAGAAATACATTGAGCAAGCTCTTGAACAGATGCTTAATAGAAACTGTACCAGAACTAAATTCTCAGAGCGTTTCAAACGTATTATTGATTCCTATAATGCAGGTGGCACTGAAAATGAGGATTATTACGAGCAACTTGTTAAGCTCCTTGAAGAACTTCGCCAGGAAGACAATCGAGCTAATACCGAAGGTCTAAATGAAGAAGAGCTGGAAATCTATGATTTGCTGATTGCAGGAAAGAAACTAACACAAGCTGAAGAGCAAAAAGTAAAACTATCTGCTAAGAATCTGTATAGGAAATTGGTGGATAATCGCAGTAGCCTTCTGGTAGTAGATTGGTACAAGGACGAACAGCCACGTGCCAAGTTGAAACATGAGGTGGAGCTATCTCTGAATGATGATCTGCCAGAAAGCTATGATAAAGCATCCTTTGATTCTAAGGTATCTCTTCTCATGAACCACTTTGTGGATATGGCTGTTCAAGGTTATGGTTGGATTGGTGCTGTGTAAGGAGGTGAATATACGTTCCGGAGGATATGGAACTTGTAGGAACACTTAAATTTGCTCACGATATATACGAAAAAGTTCAAAATGATGAAATTGTTTTCGATTTCTCTCAAATGCGTAATTTTGATCCTCTACCTATGTTGATTATGGGTGCTACAATGGGCTTTTTTAAATATGTTTCTGATTCACTAGGGATAGGAAAATGCCGGGTTAAGCAAATGGTAGTACTACTTATAAAAGCAAATATACAAAATGAGACTGATATAGATTTCAGTATAATAAAAGACGGAAATGTTCTGGAAGTTTATTTGCTTGGAGGTAAGTACAGCTTTACATCCATGATTTATCCACATGAGGGAAAAAAATTGGTATTGGAATAAGGTCAAAAGATACCTTTATATAGTATAGAAAAAAATAAATATTGAATGATAATAAAAACAGACGTGTGAAATTATAATGAATTTTCACATGTCTGTTTTATGGTAAAAATACTATATTCATTTTTTTGAAATATTATTTATGTAACTATACATTTTATTTTCGAGCCAAATAGTATATCTTATTTGCAACAATGTCAGCGGCTCGCACAAGCAGCTTTTGATTCAGAATTACAATATTGTAATTGAATATCCTTGATATTCATAAATATTGGTGGATAGTATGTATTATAGTGGTAGTTATAAGTACCCAGCTTAAATTCTTGTTCTAATGATTCTTGCAATTCATAACGGTCGTTTGTAGCTGTAGTATGTTCATCTACATAAAAAAATATTCTTTCAACTTGATTTGGATCCAAAGATTTGATGTTTATTAAATTCTCAAAAAGCTCGCTTAACCGCAATTTTATATGCATAATCCAAATATCGTTGTTTGTCCTTTTTGCTGTAATAGATACGATCTAATACTTTTTTTCTCTTATAACGACTCCAAATTTATAACAATTATTTAGTGACCCTAAACAGTTTGCCTTTTTTTCACTATTTGTAATTTTTAGTAGCTTTTTAGTTCGTAATCTAACTTTACACCTTTACTTTTCCTAAGAGTCTTTTTCAACAGCAGAATACTTTCTGGACCATATTTCCTTTTCATTAGTTCCAATACAAATTAATCCTGCAAAAAAACAAAATAATCATTGTGCTCTTTTATCAAATACTCCGGATTCATCAGAATATACATAAATATTCATGTAAAAATTCACCCCAAATAAAAATAAAAAAACCACCTCAAAGGTGGCCTCATGATCGACGATATTAAATATCGCTTAAACGCTAATTCGATATCATGAGTATACAGCGTATCTCTACCTGCAAATTAATTATACTCATAAAGTGGAAAAAAAATCAACTTTTTTTAAATATATAATTTTATAACCTAGGGTGAAAAGTTTATTTCCACAACCCCTATGCTAAAGTTGCGTTTAGTCTTACACATATTTCAACTTTTACAATAGTTGCGTTTAGTAGTACAATTCGGATAAGACAGCTACCGGAAAGGTAGGTACCACTATAACATCTTTAAACTCATTTTCACATTTAACACTTGAAGATAGACGTATTATTCTAACCGGTATTACTAACGGTTCCACTAAGACTGCCATTGCTGAAACTATTGGTAAAGATAAATCAACTGTTTGTAAGGAAATTAAATCACATCGTAAGCTGACATACAGATGCAGCATGCCGCTTGAATGTAGTAACTACAAGAAGTGCCCTTTTGGACGTGAATGCAAAACTGATTGTATACTTTACTCTCCATTCCACTGCAAAAGACGTGACCGCTCTCCCGGTGCCTGTAACGGCTGCACAAACTGGCGTCATTGTCGTTTTAACAAATATAAATATTCTCCGGAAGACGCATGGAATGATTATCGTTATACACTGGTAGACTCCAGACAAGGAGTAAATCTTACAGTTAAACAAGCTAAGGACATTGCTGATGTGATAGCACCTCTTCTTAAACAAGGTTTATCTCCATATCAAATACTTGCTTCGCACCCTGAACTTGGTATTTCCGAAAAGACTTTATACAACTACATAGAAGGTGATGTATTTCATGAAATAGCCGGTCTTACTGTTCTTGATCTCAGAAGGCAAGTCTCTCGTAAAATTTCAAAAAAGAAGTCTAATGGTTTTAAGAAGAGAGCTGACAACAAACATCTGATTGGACGTAACTACAATGACTATAAACAATATATTGACGACAATCCTAATACTCTTATAACGCAGATGGATACAGTCTATAACAACGAAACCACAGGGCCATTTATTCAAACTTTTAAGTTTATTCCATCAGGCATCCTATTTGCACTCTACCAAACTGAAAAGACTTCCACTGCTATGAAGAATGGAGTCGATACTTTAGAAGACATTCTCGGCGATGAGGTATTTAGAAAATATGTGAATGTCTTGCTAACTGATAGAGGTTCTGAATTTTTATAATGTTATATTTCTTTGATTCTGTAACACTAAATGCAACTTACATAAATTTACTTTTTTTAAGTTGAACTGACATTTACACTTCAGCCTTTATAAATTTTTAAAAAAAGAAAACAAAGGTTGACAGGACAGTATGTAAGGTGTAGAATAGCGTCACTGTCCTAAAAGACAGAAAAACAAAAACAAACTTTTTTGAAAAATAATAGAAAAACACTATTGACAATAAATAGAAAGTTTGATATTATAACAAAGTTGCTCAAAAAGAACGGCTTGAGTTCAGAAAAAACCTTAAAATAACCTAAAAAGTTGTTGACAAGAGTAAATGAACTTGATATAATAGCTGAGCTGTTTGAGACAGCGAAACGATGAACCATGATAATTTAAGATTAAACAGTACACACAACCCTGAAAATTCACATATTTTTCTTAGCGAGAACGAGCGAAGCGAAGTTCGAGTTTAGAAAAATAGTGCACCTCGTCGAGCGTAGCGAGACGATGGTGTTACATATGATTATGTAATGAAGTTTCAGCAAACAACGTTTAGATTCGAACAGAATTTAAAAACCTTAAAAAACAGTAGATCTGTGAAAACAGATGCAAGCTAGCGACAGGCTAGATTAAACTTTTATATGAGAGTTTGATCCTGGCTCAGGATGAACGCTGGCGGCGTGCTTAACACATGCAAGTCGAACGAAGCTGCTAAAAGGAAGTCTTCGGATGGAATTTTAGCAGACTTAGTGGCGGACGGGTGAGTAACGCGTGGATAACCTGCCTTATACAGGGGGATAACGGAGAGAAATTTCCGCTAAGACCGCATAAGACCACAGCACCGCATGGTGCAGGGGTAAAATATTTATAGGTATAAGATGGATCCGCGTCCGATTAGCTGGTTGGTGAGGTAGAGGCTCACCAAGGCGACGATCGGTAGCCGGCCTGAGAGGGTGAACGGCCACATTGGGACTGAGACACGGCCCAAACTCCTACGGGAGGCAGCAGTGGGGAATATTGGACAATGGGGGAAACCCTGATCCAGCGACGCCGCGTGAGTGAAGAAGTATTTCGGTATGTAAAGCTCTATCAGCAGGGAAGAAAATGACGGTACCTGACTAAGAAGCCCTCGGCTAACTACGTGCCAGCAGCCGCGGTAATACGTAGGGGGCAAGCGTTATCCGGATTTACTGGGTGTAAAGGGAGCGCAGACGGCGAAGCAAGTCTGAAGTGAAATGCATGGGCTCAACCCATGAATTGCTTTTGGAAACTGTTTGGCTTGAGTGTCGGAGGGTAAGCGGAATTTCTAGTGTAGCGGTGAAATGCGTAGATATTAGGAGGAACACCGGAGGCGAAGGCGGCTTACTGGACGACAACTGACGTTGAGGCTCGAAGGCGTGGGGAGCAAACAGGATTAGATACCCTGGTAGTCCACGCAGTAAACGATGAATACTTGGTGTCGGGGAGGTAAACTCTTCGGTGCCGCAAGCAAACGCATTAAGTATTCCACCTGGGAGTACGTTCGCAAGAATGAAACTCAAAGGAATTGACGGGGACCCGCACAAGCGGTGGAGCATGTGGTTTAATTCGAAGCAACGCGAAGAACCTTACCAAATCTTGACATACTCTTGAATAGCTTTTGTAATGAAGCTAGTCCTTCGGGACAAGGGATACAGGTGGTGCATGGTTGTCGTCAGCTCGTGTCGTGAGATGTTGGGTTAAGTCCCGCAACGAGCGCAACCCTTGTCGTCAGTAGCCAGCAGTAAGATGGGCACTCTGACGAGACAGCCGGAGATAATCCGGAGGAAGGTGGGGATGACGTCAAATCATCATGCCCCTTATGATTTGGGCTACACACGTGCTACAATGGCGTAAACAAAGTGAAGCGAAGCCGCGAGGTCAAGCAAATCACAAAAAAATAACGTCTCAGTTCGGATTGTAGTCTGCAACTCGACTATATGAAGCTGGAATCGCTAGTAATCGCAGATCAGAATGCTGCGGTGAATACGTTCCCCGGGTCTTGTACACACCGCCCGTCACACCATGGGAGTCATCAATGCCCGAAGTCAGTGACCTAACCCACACTGGTAAACATAAAGCTGGGATTGCTTTTTTACTTAGTGAAAGCGAGCCGAAGGCGAAGCTTAAGGTTTAGTAAAAAAAAGTAGTTCTACATACGAAAGAATTGAGTATGTAGAACGTCCTCTAAAGAATAGCAGTAGTTATGTTTAGCAGTGTGGGAAGGAGCTGCCGAAGGCAGGGAGGATAACTGGGGTGAAGTCGTAACAAGGTAGCCGTATCGGAAGGTGCGGCTGGATCACCTCCTTTCTATACATTTTTCACTTAATGAAAACGAGCCGAAGGCGAAGTTTGAATTTAGTGAAAAAGCAGTTCTTCATACGAACGAAGTGAGTATGATAGAACTCCTATCATCTCGTCTAATAAGATGATGGTGTTACCTAATGAAGGTTAAAGTAGGGGTTGTGAGTACTGTTTAGTACTAAATTAGATTGGTACTGCTAAAACTTAGCGGTGTCGATGCGGCTCGGGGACACACCCGTTCCCATTCCGAACACGATGGTTAAGACCCGGTCGGCCGATGGTACTATACCGGAGACGGTATGGGAGAGTAGGCGGATGCCGCTGCATTTTTCGCTGATGAGAGCGAGCGAGCTGATCTTAGTACACTCATCGAGCGAGGAGATGATGTACATAGCAATTTTTAGCGAAGACGTGGAGCAGTCTGAGGTTAGAAAACAAGTACACCTTGCGTAGCGAAGCGAGCAATGGTGTTACGCAAAAACACTTGATGAAAGCAAAGCGAAGTTCGAATTTAGAAAAATAGCACACCTTGCGTAGCGAAGCGAAGCAATGGTGCTACCACAAGAGATTTCACATCACTTATTCCTTTGGAGAGGATGAAAGATGTTGAGTTCGAATCTTCAAATCTCCCTGTTAAGGCGAAAAGCTTTAACAACGATGTACCTTGAAAACTGCATACCAAACGAGAAATTATATAAATATTTTATAATTAGACATCCGAGGTATCAATTACTTTAAAGTAGTTGATATTTAATGCATTCTTTACTTGATGAAAATGAGCGTAAGCGAAATTTGAATTTTAGTAAAAGTAGTTCTTCATACGAACGAAGTGAGTATGAAGAATACAAAAAGTAATAAATTTTTAAACATAGTGTATGATACACGCTAGTGTCATACATAAAACACTAAATCTAAAAAGATTTAAGAGGTTAAACATAAAGAGCGTAGGGTGGATGCCCTAGGCACTGACAGCCGAAGAAAGACGTGACAAGCTGCGAAAAAGCTGCGGGGAGAAGCACATATTCAGTGATCCGCAGATGTCTGAATGGGGAAACCCACTTGGATAAACTCCAAGTATCTGTACGCCAATACATAACGTACAGAGGGGAACCCGTGAACTGAAACATCTAAGTAGCCGGAGGAAAAGAAAACAAACAGTGATTGCGAAAGTAGCGGCGAGCGAAATCGTAAGAGCCCAAAACCGTGGTGCGTGCACTGCGGGGTAGAGGACTGCAACACGAGTAAGATATATTACCTGAACCGTTTTGGAAAAGCGGGCCAAAGAGCGTGAGAGCCGTGTAAGGGAAAATGTATTGAATCCAGCAGTATCCGGAGTACCACGAGACACGAGAAACCTTGTGGGAAGCAGGGGGGACCACCCCCCAAGGCTAAATACTAGTCAGTGACCGATAGCGTATAGTACTGTGAAGGAAAGGTGAAAAGAACCCCGGGAGGGGAGTGAAAAAGAACCTGAAACCCTATGTTTACAAACTGTGGGACACCGAAAGGTGAACCGCGTACTTTTTGTAGAACGGTCCGGCGAGTTACATGTACAGGCGAGGTTAAGTATTAAAGATACGGAGCCGAAGGGAAACCAAGTCTTAATAGGGCGATTAAGTCAGTATGTGTAGACCCGAAACCGGGTGATCTATCCATGTCCAGGTTGAAGTTCGCGTAAAAGTGAATGGAGGACCGAACGCACATCCGTTGAAAAGGGTGGCGATGAGGTGTGGATAGGGGAGAAATTCCAATCGAACCCGGAGATAGCTGGTTCTCCTCGAAATAGTTTTTAGGACTAGCCTCGTTATTAGTCTCACCGGAGGTAGAGCACTGAATTTTTTGCGGGGGCGTCAAAGCCTACCAAGAGATATCAAACCCGAATGCCGGCTAGATGATTGACGGGAGTCAGACTACACGAGATAAGTTGGGTAGTCAAAAGGGAAAGAGCCCAGACCTACGGCTAAGGTCCCAAAGTGTGTGTTAAGTGGAAAAGGATGTGGGATTTCGAAGACAGCTAGGATGTTGGCTTAGAAGCAGCCATACATTAAAAGAGTGCGTAACAGCTCACTAGTCGAGAGGTCCTGCGCCGAAAATGTCCGGGGCTAAACACAACACCGAAGCCTGGGAATGTAGTAAATACATTGGTAGAGGAGCATTCTTAGAAGCGTAGAAGCCATACCGGAAGGAATGGTGGAGTAATAAGAAGAGAGAATGCCGGAATGAGTAGCGAGAAAGAGGTGAGAATCCTCTTGGCCGAATATCTAAGGTTTCCTGAGTAAAGCTGATCTGCTCAGGGTAAGTCGGGGCCTAAGGCAAGGTCGAAAGACGTAGTCGATGGATAACAGGTACAGATTCCTGTACTACATATAATCAGAACTGTGGGGACACGGAGACTGAAAACCGAACCCGGGAGGACAAAAACCGGGGCAAGCGAAGTACCTGTATGGGAGGAAAACCCACCATACAAGGGGAATGCGTGATGCGTACCGAAAAATTAGTAGGGAAGTCGGTTAGGGAGCCGTCAAGAAAAGCCGCTATAGTGTTATATGTACCCGTACCGCAAACCGACACAGGTAGATGAGGAGAGAATCCTAAGGCCGGCGGGAGAAGCATTGTTAAGGAACTCGGCAAAATGACCCCGTAACTTCGGGAGAAGGGGTGCCACTTTAAAAGAGTGGTCGCAGAAAAAAGGCTCAAGCAACTGTTTAGCAAAAACACAGGTCTATGCGAAACCGCAAGGTGAAGTATATGGGCTGACGCCTGCCCGGTGCCGGAAGGTTAAGAGGAGAAGTCAGGAAACGAAGCTTTGAATTGAAGCCCCGGTAAACGGCGGCCGTAACTATAACGGTCCTAAGGTAGCGAAATTCCTTGTCGGGTAAGTTCCGACCCGCACGAAAGGCGTAATGATTTGAGCGCTGTCTCAACAATGCACCCGTGAAATTGAAGTACCAGTGAAGATGCTGGTTACCTGCGCCAGGACGGAAAGACCCCATGGAGCTTTACTCCAGTTTGGTACTGGGATTCGGTAATACTCGTACAGGATAGGTGGGAGACATAGAAGCATGGACGCCAGTTTATGCAGAGTCGCCGTTGGGATACCACCCCTGTATTGCTGGATTTCTAACCTGCATCCGTAATCCGGATGGGGGACAATGCCAGACGGGGAGTTTGACTGGGGCGGTCGCCTCCGAAAGAGTATCGGAGGCGCTCGAAGGTTCCCTCAGAATGGTCGGAAACCATTCAAAGAGTGCAAAGGCAGAAGGGAGCTTGACTGCGACACCGACGGGTGGAGCAGGTACGAAAGTAGGACTTAGTGATCCGGTGGCATAAAGTGGGATTGCCATCGCTCAACGGATAAAAGCTACCCTGGGGATAACAGGCTTATCACTCCCAAGAGTTCACATCGACGGAGTGGTTTGGCACCTCGATGTCGGCTCATCGCATCCTGGGGCTGTAGCAGGTCCCAAGGGTTGGGCTGTTCGCCCATTAAAGCGGTACGCGAGCTGGGTTCAGAACGTCGTGAGACAGTTCGGTCCCTATCCGGCGTGGGCGTAAGATATTTGAGAGGAGCCGTCCTTAGTACGAGAGGACCGGGACGGACTGACCGCTGGTGTACCTGTTGGAGAGTGACTCCATGGCAGGGTAGCTATGTCGGGAAGGGATAAACGCTGAAGGCATCTAAGCGTGAAGCCCCCCTCAAGATGGGATATCTCATGTGAAAACAGTAAGACCCCTTGAAGACTACGAGGTAGATAGGGCTAAGATGTAAGTACAGCAATGTACTGAGTTGATGGTTACTAATAGGTCGAGGGTTTAACCAAAAGATAGGAAAAAAATTTATGTATATAATCGAAGCACCCATCAAATCCGCAAGCGAATTTGAGGTGTACTTTTCACTAAGGCTCGAGACAAGCTCTTCGCCAAGTGAGAAAAAAAAAGTGCAGTTTTGAGCTAGGTGCAGTTTTTTTTAGAAGACACATAGTTTGGTTTCTTAGTGAGTACGAGCGTAGTGAAGTACGAACTTAGAAAAAAATAGCGTACTTGAACTTACGTAGTAAGTTCATAGTATTTCTTTACAAAATGATTGTTATATTGATACAATGGATGTATGCGCGAGTGGCTCAGTTGGTGGAGTACGACCTTGCTAAGGTCGGGGTCGCGGGTTCGAGTCCCGTCTCGCGCTCTTTTTTATTTTTAGAAGTCTTGTATTTACAAGGCTTTTTGTTTTGCAAAAGAACTCTCAAAAAAACAGACTTGAAAAATGATTTTAAAATAGCAGGTTGTCTATAAATAAGTGCTACAAATAAGTTTTTGATTTTTTTATCTTGACATTCTAAAAAAATTGATGATATACTAAAAACAGTAATGATTCTTATTTTTTTAGAAAGGGATATACATGAAGGATCTAAAATACAGTAGACAAAGGGAGGCTATCTTTAGACAACTTGAAGTCTAGAGTCGATCATCCTACAGCTGATATGCTCTTTCAGTCACTACGCAAAGATGATCCTAAGATTAGCTTAGGTACCGTTTATAGGAATCTCGGTTTGCTCACTGAGATCGGTAAGATAAAAAAAATATCTGATATAAACGGAATTGAGAGATATGATTACAATACCACAGATCATTATCACTTTGCTTGCAAGGCTTGCTCAAAGCTTATTGATTTACCGGCAGACTACAATAGTCGGTTTAGACAATATGTTCAAGCATGAAGATATCGGAATTGTGGAGAGTCATTCGCTCATCTTATATGGATATTGTAAGGAATGTTATCAAAAGATGCTCTATATTGATTCAAAAAAAGCAGTATAGTTTTTGAATTAAGATAATATTTCATACAAATATAGTTACCATTTTGATATTTAATTAGTTTAGGAGGAAATTTTTATGTCAAAGTACGCAGGAACAAAAACAGAGAAGAACTTAATGGATGCATTTGCAGGTGAGTCACAGGCTAGAAACAAATATACATATTACGCTTCAGTAGCTAAGAAGGCAGGTTATGAGCAGATGGCAGCTCTTTACCTTGAGACAGCAGATCAGGAGAAGGAGCATGCAAAGATGTGGTTTAAGGAGTTCCACGGTATCGGAACACCTGAGGAGAACCTTTGCAGATGCAGCTGCAGGAGAGAACTTTGAGTGGACAGATATGTATGCTCGTATGGCAAGAGAAGCAAGAGAAGAAGGCTTGAGGCTCTTGCAAAGAAGTTTGAGCTTGTAGCTAAGGTAGAGGCAAGTCATGAGAAGAGATATCTTCAGCTTCTTGAGCATTTAAAGAACGACGGTACATTCAAGGGAGATGCTCCTCTTGGTTGGAAGTGCCGTAACTGTGGATATATCCATGAGGGTAATGAGGCTCCTACAGTATGTCCATGTTGTGCTCACCCACAGGCATATTTTGAGAGAATGACTGTAAACTACTAAAATAAACTGTAAATAGTATAAAATCTTATATAAATTAGGCTCCTCAAGCAATTGAGGGGCCTTTAATATTTAACAGAACTATAGTCAAATGCAGTAAAGGTGTGTTATAATACTATCTATTGTTTTATGATACATAGGCGGCATGGAAACTTGTCGCGGTTAAAACGAAAAAAATATTTGGAGGTCAATATGGCAGAAGAGACAATGAAGGACTTTGAAAAGGAGCTTGAAGAGTCATATAAAAATATGGACACAAAAGAGGATCCACAGGCAAATAAGTGGGAAGTTTTTGAGCAGATGTTAGCTGATAAGACAGTTTCAAAGGTTAAAATCACAGAAGTGGTTAAGGGCGGATGCATCGCTTTCTTAGAGGAAGTAAGAGGATTTATCCCTGCAAGCCAGCTGTCAAGTCAGTATGTTGAGAACCTTGACGATTACCTTGGTAAGAGCCTTGAGGTTGTAGTTATTACAGCGGAGCCGGCTAAGAAAAAGCTCGTTCTAAGCCACAGAGCTCTTGAAAAGGAAGAGGCAAAGAAAGAAAGACAGGCTAAGCTTGACAGTGTCAAGGTTGGCGACGTACTTGAAGGTAAAGTAGATTCAATCAAGGATTACGGCGCATTCATCGACCTTGGTGACGGTATCTCAGGTCTGTTGCATGTATCACAGATTTCAAACCAGAGAGTAAAGAATCCTGCAGCTGTACTCAAAGAGGGTGAGAGCATAAAGGTAAAAGTAACAGGAATCAAAGACGGAAAGATTTCACTTTCAAAGAAGGCACTTGAGGAGAATGTAGAGCAAAAGGATCCTTCAAAAGGATTTAAGTATGTAGAAAAAGGAGTTGCATCTACATCATTGGCAGGACTTTTAAAGGACATTAAGTTAGACTAAGGAGGTTTTAAATGGCAGAAAGTAAAGCAAAAGCTCTGCAAAAAGAACTTTCATATGAATATCCGCATATAGCCAAGGTGACTCCTGAGCATATAGAAAAGGCTGCAGAGTTTGCAAAGGGCTATAAGAATTTCTTGAATAAGTCAAAGACTGAAAGAGAAGTTGTAAAAGAGGTTACAAGTTTACTTGAGGCAAACGGATATACAGTCTTTGATCCGAAAAAGAGCTATAAGCCGGGAGATAAGATTTATAAGGTAAACAGAAAAAAGGCGATACTCGCTTCTACAATAGGTACAGAGCCTATTACTGAAGGTATAAGAATCAACGGGGCACATATAGACTCGCCGAGACTTGACCTAAGACCGAATCCGCTCTATGAAAAGAGTGAGATATCTTACTTTAAGACACATTATTATGGCGGAGTAAAGAAGTATCAGTGGGCAACCATACCTCTTTCAATGCATGGAGTTATCTTCAAAAAAGACGGAAGTTTTGTAGAGATAAACATAGGTGAAGATGAAGAAGATCCTGTATTTTATATAAGCGATTTACTTCCTCATCTGTCAAAGAAGCAGGATAAGAGAACTCTTGATGAAGGAATCAAGGGAGAAGAACTAAATATTTTCTTAGGTACATTGCCTTTTGATGACAGTGATGATGTCAAGGAAAGTGTAAAGTTAAAGACTCTTGAAATCTTAAATAAAATGTTCGGTATCACAGAGAGATTTTGCAAGAGCGGAGATAGAGTTTGTACCTGCATTAAAGGCAAGAGATGTAGGATTTGACCGCTCACTTGTAGCCGGATACGGACATGATGACAGAGTTTGTGCATATCCTGCTATAATTGCAGAGATTGAGGCAAAGGCACCTAAGCACACTACACTTACAATTCTTGCAGATAAAGAAGAGATAGGTTCGGAAGGCAATACAGGTTTGGATTCTCACTATGTATATGATTATATAGAGTATCTTGCACAGTGCTTTAATGCGGATGTGAAGGAAGTATGTGAAAAGTCCGCTTGTCTTTCATCAGATGTAAATGCCGCTTTCGATCCTACATTCCCGGATGTGTACGAGCCTAACAACTCTGCATATTTGAATAAGGGCTGTGTACTTACAAAGTATACGGGAGCCAGAGGAAAGAGCAGTTCTTCAGATGCAAGTGCAGAGTTTATGAATAAAGTAATCTCAATAATGGATGAGAATAAAGTGCATTGGCAGATAGGTGAGCTTGGAGCGGTAGATGTCGGCGGTGGCGGAACTATTGCAAAGTTTGTAGCAATGATGAATATAGATGTCGTGGACCTCGGTGTACCGGTTATATCTATGCATTCTCCGTATGAAGTAATATCCAAACTGGATTTATACAATACATATCTTGCTTTTTAAGGCATTTTTATTTATAATTGAAAGGTTTTTATTTTATGAGATTAAAGAAGTTAGCTTTTGATGAGTATGGTAGTCTTGGCTACAATGAGTGCCTGCGGTGTCAGCAAAAAAAGGCGGCACAGACAGTACTGACGCAAAGACAGCCACAGAGGCAAAAGACAGATGAAAAAAAGCACCAAGTGATTACGGAAGTGTAGAGCTTGGAAATTATATCGAGTAGAAATACCTAATATAGATACATCTGTAAGTGATCAGGATGTAGATGCACAGATAAATACAGAGTTACAGCAGGACCCTGACAAAGAGCAGATTACAGACAGAGCCGTTCAGGAAGGCGATAATGTAAACATTGACTACACAGGAACAAAGGACGGAGTTGCCTTTGACGGCGGTAGTGCAAAAGTTATGATTTGGTTATCGGCAGCAACAACTTTATTGAAGGTTTTGAGAGCGGACTTATAGGCCACAATATCGGTGAAGATGTACAGCTTAATCTTACATTCCCTTCAGATTATAACAACAAGGATTTGGCGGGTGCAGCAGTAGTATTTGATGTAAAGATCAATTCTATCTCAGTTTCAAAGCCGGCTACACTTACAGACGAGTGGGTAAGCAAGCATACAAGAGGTGCTCAGACAACAGTTGATGCATACAAGGCTGAGGTTAAAAAGCAGATCGAGGATCAGAGAAAGAAGAGCGCGGAGCAACAGGATCAGTACAATGCCTTGACAGCTGTAATGAAGAATTCTACTTATAAGCTTAATGACAAGGCTGTAGATTATGAGTACGATTCAGCTATGGAGCCTATCAACAATATGATCAAGCAGTACGGTATGACAATTGAGCAGTACGCACAGGCATACGGTACAGATGAAGAAGGTCTTAAGGCTAAGGTCAGAGAGCAGGCTGAGAGCGTTGCAAAGGAAAGAGTTACAATAGATGCAATCTATAAGAAAGAGAAGATGTCTTTAAAGGATGAAGATTATCAAAAGATTATAGAAGCAAGCGGACTTACCACAACAAAGGATGAGCTTATAAAGCAGTATGGCAAGGATAAGGTGGAGCAGGCTGTAAAGTCATACAAGGTTGTAAACTTCCTTGTAGAAAAGGCAAAGAGAAGCGCATCTACCGTAAACTTAAACGGTGAGACTGTAGGCAGCGAAGAAGGACAGACAAGTGCAGGCGAAAGCACAGAGAGCAGCAGTGCAGCAGAGAGTCAGGCCGGAGAGAGCGCTGCAGCAGAGAGCGAATCTGCACAGAGCAGTGAGGCTGCACATTAATGAAAGCACTTTTCTTTGATATAGATGGAACTTTGATTGACAATGAGACCAAACAAGTGCCTAAGTCAGCACTTAAAGCAATAAAAGAGGCAAGGCAAGCGGGACATTTGACATTTATCAATACCGGCCGTGTAGAGTGTATCATCGGCAATATAAAGAGTCGTTTCCAAATGGACGGCTATATATGCGGATGCGGCACACAGATAGTCGTAGGAGATAAGACCATCTTTGAGAAGAGGGTAGATCATAAAAGAGGCATTGAAATAAAGAAACTATTGAAGAAATTCAATGTTGAAGGTATGTTAGAGGCAAGGCAGGGAATTTATTTTCCTGCCAAACCTTTTATATATCCGGAGATAACTGAGAGAGGTCTGGATGCAATAAGTACAGTTATAGAGCCGTCTGTAGGTGAATTTGACAAGGATGATTATGACTTTGACAAGTTTTGCATATTTGACGATCTCAGATTTTCAAAAAGTGATTTAAAATCGTTCTTTGCCGAGTGCGGCGATTTTGATATTATAGATCGCGGTGCAGGATTTTATGAATGTGTACCGTATCCTTGCTCAAAGGGTGAAGGCGTTTTAAAAGTTCTTGATTATTATAATATAGCATTGGAAGATGCCTATGTGTTCGGTGACAGTATGAATGATTTGCCTATGTTTACCTGTGGTGCAAAGAACAGAATTGTACTTGGTGAGCATGATACCGCATTGGAGGAATATGCGACATTTTTTGCAAAAAAAGTATCGGAGGACGGAATATATTCGTCAATGAAGGAACTGGGTCTTATATAGTTTCATAATTTTGGAGAGGTTATGTTTTTTAAGGATGTTTGGAAGGATGTAAAGGCTGTAAAGGAGAGAGATCCGGCTGCCAGAAATGCATTTGAAGTATTATTTTTATATCAAGGTATCCATGCCCTGATTATGCATAGAATTGCACATTGGTTTTATAAAAAGCATATGTTCTTTATAGCAAGATGGATATCACAGGTTTCAAGATTTTTTACACTGATAGAAATTCACCCGGGAGCCGAGATCGGTACAGGAGTGCTTATAGACCATGGTTGCGGTACCGTAATAGGAGAGACTGCGGTAGTCGGTGACAATTGTACACTCTATCAGGGTGTAACCTTGGGAGGTGTAGGTACCGCCAAAGGTAAGAGACATCCTACTCTCGGTAAAAATGTTATGGTAGGCGCAGGTGCAAAGATTCTGGGCTCATTTGAAGTAGGTGATAATGCATCCATAGGAGCAAATTCCGTACTTTTAAAGCCTTTGGAGAGCGATTCGACAGCTGTCGGAATACCTGCAAGACCGGTTAAGCTGAACGGTCAGGCGGTTGAGAAGAAGCATAAGCTTGCGCAGGTAAATGCCGATATATCAAAGCTTGCAGAGACTATTGATATCCTCAATGAAAGACTTAGTCAGATGGAAGAATTGCTTAAGAAAAACGGCATTGATACGAGCAGCTTGGAAACTAACAGAGATACTACAGAGTTTACTGATTGGGTAATTTAATGGAATTGGACATATACAGCAGACAATTGGGAGTCGGGCATTCGATTTCCGACTTGTCTGCTTTTTTAGAAGAAAAAGCATTTGTATACCTGCTTCGTTGTAATGACAACAGCCTGTACTGCGGATGGAGCTCCGATTTATCAAAAAGAGTGAAAGTGCATAATACAGGAAAAGGGGCAAAATATACCAAAACAAGGCTTCCTGTAGAACTTGTTTACTTTGAGGTATATGAAGATAAGATAATTGCGATGAAAAGGGAATACGAGATAAAACAATTGACAAAATTGCAAAAGGAAAGATTGATAAATGGCATTGAAGATATTGTATGAGGATAAGGATATTGTGGTAGTAGTAAAGCCCAGAGGCGTTTTGAGCCAGTCAAGTTCAAGCTTTGAAGAGGATATGGTAAGCCTTTTAAAGAAACATTTGGGAAGTGACGGTTATATAGGAGTAATACACAGACTTGACAAGCCTGTATACGGTATAATGGTCTATGGAAAGAATAAAAAGGCTACAGATACACTTTGCAGTGATCTGAAGAAAAAGAATATAGGAAAGATATACGAAGCTTTGGTGGAAGGGTTGCCAAGTGAAGATACAGGCAGGCTGACAGATTTTATAAAGAAAGAAAACAACAATATCAGCAGAACAGCGGACAAAAATACCAAGGATGCTAAGGAAGCAATACTTGAATATAAGGTTGCAGAGACAAAGCACAGTGAAGGTAAGGATATCACAAGGCTGAGAATAAACCTGCTTACAGGAAGGCATCACCAGATAAGGCTTCAGTGTGCCGCTCACGGTTTTCCGCTTTTCGGTGATTATAAATACAACAAAAGATTGGCAAAAAGAAAAAAATCGGAATACGATAAAGTACTGACTTTGGCGGCTGTAGAGCTAAGTTTTCAATCATCCAAAGACAGGTGAAAAATATGAATTTTTAAAATAGATGCGGATTTTTTTAAGAAAAATCAGAAAAAAACTATTGACAAAGTGCAATTAAAATGATAAAGTTAGGAAGTACTAACCAAGAGGAATAAATTTCTTGAAAAAAATAAAAACGGAGGTAGGTATGCCGGTTGAGATAGTAAATAAGCTGGCAACTGATGGTGAGAACAGTGTAGAACTCAGACTTATCATTCAAAAATGCCGCAGTGCTGAAGGGGAAAAAGGATTTCGCATGCTCTTTTTAAACGACAAAGAGTTGGCCAGAATAAGTATGAAACTGCATAATACGAATATCAGCTTGATTATCCTTTGTACCTGTAAGAAAGCGACATTTGGTGATGGTATACAGAGCAAAAGAGTTGGAAGAACATCTGAGGAGTAAAGAGGTTAGTGACTACCTGAGAGAGTTTGGTTATAGGAGAGATGATTTTATATCAAATCTTATTAGACTGCATCAAAGGATGAACGGCTTTTTATAATAAGATGAAAGAGTTTCACATGAGGTCGGTGTATTCCTCGGGGTATCCGATATGCGATATAAAGGGCTTCCTTGAGAACAAGGGAGAGAGGTATTTACATAGCGGTTATTGGAAAATATACGGCAACTTGGAGGAGACCAGAAAAAAGTTTTTAAGCTATGATGAGGCGAGAGAGATTGCTATTGATGAGTTTTTATCCGGTAGAGAGCTGGAGAGTATAGCTTGTTGATAATAGTTTCAGCCTAGAAATAAGGAGAAAAAGATGGATAAAGCAATTATTGTTTATTGGAGTTCAACAGGAAACACAGAGGCTATGGCAAATGCGATAGCTGAAGGAGTAAAGGCTGCAGGCGGAACACCTGAGCTTGTATTTGTTGACAGTGTAAATGTTGACGAGTTACTGGCACAGCCTGCATTTGCTATCGGATGCCCTGCAATGGGTGCCGAGGAGTTAGACGAATCGGTAGATAGCTTTGTAACAGAGATTGAAGGCAAGGTATCAGGCAAGAATATCCTTCTGTTCGGTTCATATGATTGGGGCGACGGAGAGTGGATGAGACTATGGGTTGAGCGTATGCAGAATGCAGGTGCCAATATCATAGGTGGAGAAGGCATTATAGCAAACCTTGAGCCGGATGAAGACGCAAAAGCTGCACTCGAGGCGGCAGGAAAGCAGTTAGCTGCATTTTAATTTTAGGTCTTAATATTAGGTTTTCCTAATTTAAGATATGGTAGCTGTTATTTAATATGGGCGGCTATCATATATATCAAGTAAGACTTGAGCAACCTTATTTGATAATATACAGTGTTACACATATTGAAATTTCCTCTCATTTAAAAGACAGGCCTTGAGCAAGCCTGTCTTTTTATTTGGAATAAATATTTATACATAAGATATACAGAGAAAAACACTTAAAAATCGGCTTAAAATATGAGATTTTACCACTTGACAGTTTACAAAGTCCATTGTATAATGCATCGGAACTAGTTAGATTATGTATTAAATTCGCCACATACGCCGGTATAGTGGTTTTTTTCTAATCTTAAACGAGTTGACAGATTGAAGTTAAAGTTTTGACTTCAAAATAAAAATATAAAGACAGTTTTACTTAAGCAGGAGTGAAATAGAAGTCAAAATGGAGGAAATATGGCAGAGAAAAAGCATATATTAACTTATGAGGGACTTAGAAACTTAGAGGAAGAGCTACAGGATCTGAAGGTAAATAAGAGAAAAGAAATAGCCGGAAAGATAAAAGAGGCCAGAGAACAGGGCGATCTCTCAGAGAATGCAGAATATGATGCTGCCAAGGATGAACAAAGAGATATAGAGGCAAGAATAGAACAGCTTGAGGCACTACTTAAAAACGCTGAAGTAGTTGTAGAAGATGAAGTTGATTTGGATACAATAGGTATCGGCTGTATGGTTAAAGTACTTGATAAGGACTTTGACGAGGAACTTGATTTCAAAATAGTAGGTTCTACAGAGGCGGACTCACTTGCAGGAAAGATAAGCAACGAGTCACCGCTTGGTAAGGCGCTACTGGGTAAAAAGGTCGGTGAAACAGCGGTAGTAGAAACACAGGCAGGTGTTTCAGAATATATAGTATTAGAAATACAAAGGGTATCTTAAGGAGGAAATATGGCAAAGAGCAATGAACCAATGGCAAGTGAGGATTTGAATCACATTTTAAAAGCAAGAAGAGACAAACTTTCCGAGTTACAGGCGGCAAATAACGATCCGTTTTTCATTACAAAGTACGATGTGGACAAGCACAGTGCAGATATAAAGGACAACTTTGATGAGTTGGACGGAAAAAGTGTCAAGATTGCCGGCAGACTTATGTCAAAGCGTGTCATGGGTAAAGCGTCTTTTTGCCATGTACAGGACTTAACAGGAAGAATACAGGCATATGTAGCAAGAGATTCTGTAGGAGAGGACGAGTACAGGCTTTCAAAAAGCTTGATATCGGTGATATCGTAGGTGTTACAGGTAAGGTATTCAAAACACAGACAGGTGAGATAAGCCTTCATGCTACAGATGTGGTACTGCTTTCAAAGAGCTTAAAGCCGCTGCCTGAGAAATTCCACGGACTTACAGATACAGATACAAGATATCGTCAAAGATATGTGGATCTTATAATGAATGACGATGTAAAGGACACATTCATAAAGAGATCAAAAATTATAACAGAGATCAGAAAGTTCCTTGACGGTCAGGGATTCATGGAAGTTGAGACACCTATGCTTGTAAGCAATGCAGGTGGTGCTGCCGCAAGACCATTTAACACACATTTCAATGCTTTGAATGAAGATGTAAAGCTTCGTATTTCACTTGAGCTTTACCTTAAGAGACTTATTGTCGGCGGACTTGAGAGAGTATATGAGATAGGCAGAGTGTTCAGAAACGAGGGTGTTGATACAAGACATAACCCTGAGTTTACACTTATGGAGCTTTATCAGGCATATACAGATTATCACGGTATGATGGATCTTACTGAAAATATGTTCAGATACCTTGCAGAGAAAGTTTGCGGTACTACAACAATACCTTATGCTGAGGCAATGATAGATCTTGGAAAGCCTTTTGAGAGAATCACAATGGTTGAGGCTATAAAGAAGTACTCAGGCATTGACTTTGACCAGATAGAGACAACAGAAGAGGCAAAGGCACTTGCAAAGGAAAAAGGCATTGAGTTTGAAGAGCGTCACTCAAGAGGTGATATCATTAATCTCTTCTTTGAGGAGTTTGTAGAGGAGAAACTTATACAGCCTACATTTGTAATGGATCATCCTATAGAGGTGTCACCACTTACAAAGAAAAAGCCAAGCGATCCGAGATATGTAGAAAGATTTGAGCTCTTTATCTACGGTAGAGAGATGGCAAATGCGTACTCTGAGCTTAACGATCCTATCGACCAAAGAGAGAGATTCCAGGCACAGGAAGAAGCATTTGCAGCAGGAGATGAGGAAGCAAATCATACAGATGAAGACTTCTTAAATGCCCTTGAGATAGGTATGCCGCCTACAGGAGGTATCGGATACGGTATCGACAGGCTTGTAATGTTGCTTACAAACTCACCGGCTATCAGAGATGTGCTTCTGTTCCCCTACAATGAAGAGCCTTGACAAGCCGGCTAATGCAGGAAATGAAGAGACTACTGGTTCAAATACAGGTTTCTTTACACCGAATGAGAAGATAGATTTCTCAAATGTAAAGATTGAGCCGTTATTTGAAGAGAGTGTAGACTTTGAGACATTCTCAAAATCAGACTTCAGAGCGGTAAAGGTAAAGAACTGCGTTGCAGTTCCAAAGAGCAAGAAGCTTTTACAGTTCACTCTTGATGACGGAACAGGCACGAATAGAACAATTCTTTCAGGTATACATGAATTCTATGAGCCTGAGGAACTTGTAGGAAAGACACTTATAGCTATAACAAATCTTCCGCCAAGAGCAATGATGGGAATTGAATCTTGCGGTATGCTCTTAAGCGCCGTAAATGAGTTTAAAGAGGGTGAGGGCGAAGAGCTTCACCTTATAATGGTAGACAATCATATACCGGCAGGAGCCAAGCTGTACTAATTATTATGCAAGATAATGCCTAAAAGTAGTATTATTGATTTATTATTAGTTATGTATTTATATAGAGAATAAATATTGATTATCATCGAGGAACACATTACTTTTGGTAGAAATACCGGTTGAATGTGTTCTTTTTGTTTTATTTACAAATTTAATTTTTTTATGATTTAATAAAATAAGGTATAAGGCTGAAAGGTGAAGTTTTGAAAGAAAAGTTTTATATTTAATCAAAAATTAAGATAAATAGAGGTATAGCCATGCAAGTGTTTGAAAATTTTATAAGTTACAGACGTAGTGACTCTATGCTTGAAGTGAAAAAAATATATGATGAGTTACAAATGAATGGATTTACAACTTTTTGTGATGTATATAGTCTTGGATCAGGTGAGTTTGATAAAAACCTTATTACAGCGATAGATAACTGTACAAATTTTATTTTTGGTTTTGAATACACATTCAATGGAACGATGCTCAGAGGGTGATGACTGGTTGCGTCGTGAAATTAGGGAGGCTTTTAGAAAAGAAAAATATAATCTGTGTATTTATTAATGATTTCAAGTTTCTGATAAATTACCAGATGATATTGATAACATAAGGCTTCAAAATGGACTAAAATTTGATATTTTATATTTTGATAGATTTATTGATCACTTAATTTCTAATTTCTTTGTATCGGAAGCCAAAAAGAATAGAAAGTGATGAAGAAAGAGATTTTATAATTATTCAAGACACACTGGTTAAGTATGTTGGTAATGCTAGAATTGTTTATATACCAAATAGTGTTCGTATTATTGGAAAAAGATGCATTTAAGAACCAGACAAAAAAATTACAAAGATTATAATTCCGGAATCTGTAGAGGAAATACAAGAGTGCATTTGAAAGATGCATTCAGATACAATATATTATATTACCAAATAGTTTAAAAGATTATTGGGAATAAGGCGTTTTGTAGATGCTATAAATTGGCATATGTTGCACTTAATGATGAACTTAAAGAAATTGGAGATGAGGCATTTGGGTTTTGTGGCAAACTAAAGGTTATTTCAATAAATAAGGAATTAGAAAAAGTTTCTACAACAGCGTTCAATAATTGTAGCCAATTAATGGAGTTTTCTATTCATGATGAAAATGATCATTATTCTGTTAAGGAGGGAATTTTATATGATTATGATATAAAAAAAGAATTATTAGGTGCCCGGAAAAATTATTGTCACGATGTTGTATCAGTACCATCAACAGTTGTTACTATTGAAGAATGGTGCTTTTCAAGATGTCTTAAATTGATTGATATTATGCTTCCTAAAATGCTTGAAAATGTTTGTGCTCATGCATTCCATGATTGTTGCAATATTTCAAGCATTACTCTAGGGGATAATATCAAAAAATTTGATATCTCAGCACTTGACGGATGGAATGATCATCAGAGAGTAGTTATGGGTCACAAATTTAATCCGGTAATTAAATATACCATAGAGCAAAAGAATGAAGGAGCTTATACTGGTTGAAGATAAAGTGATGGAGTACCAATTTTGTCTTATCAAAACTGCATTTGAGTCTGAAGAAGAGGCTATAAAAATTGCAAAAATGCTTTTAGATAACAGTTTGATAGTGTCAGGCCAGATAAAAGAAATGCGTTCTTTATATATGTGGGAAAATGAACTATGTAATGAAAAAGAAGTAGAACTTACTTGCTTTTACAGAAGGTAGATTATATAAAGAAGTAGAGAAATTTATTAATAGTCATCATTCATACGAATTATGTCAGCTAATATGCCTCCCAATAATAAACATTTCTAAGGAATTTGGTAATTGGATTTATTCATATACAGGGAAAATAAAATTTGAAGATTAGTAGGGAGAGAAGGGAAATGAGCGAGTATTGTATTGTATTAACAACATTTGAAAATAAGGGACAGGGTAAGCCTGTTATGGATATTATATTACAAGAAAGGCTAGCAGCTTGTGTTCAGGAAGTAAGTATTCAAAGTCATTATATATGGAAGGGAGAATGTGTAATGATAATGAAATTCTTGTTCTAATGAAAAACCACAAACGAGTTGTATGAAATTCTTAAAAGCAGACTTTTAGAAATTCATCCATATGAAACACCTGAAATCATTAGAGTAGACATTGCAGATGGTTCTCTAGGTTACCTTTCTTGGATTAAAGAGGTTACAAGATAAATAATTAAATAAAATAATATTGGAATAATCACTTGATAAATAAGTTTTATGAATAACTCATTATACTCACACATCTATATGGAGTTCTGTCATTTATTCATCAACATTGCTAAAGCCTTATTTAACTTGATTGTTCTTATATAATAATGTAAAATACAATCAAATATATAACATTTAAGAACAATAAACTTATTTATGTTAGAGTATAATATGGAGGTAAAGGATGGCTTATAAAATGTTGGACGATAAAAGGATCAAACAAAAAAAGTATTTAGATAATACATTAGAGTCAGCAGCGATTTCTTTTATTCGTGAACATTGCGAGGGTCTTAGATTTGATAGTACTAAGGCAAGATCAAGAGAGGATTCTCAGATGGACTTTAGTGGTACAAGTCTAAAAAAGGATCAGATTCCATTTAATATGGAAAAAGATATCGATAGACTGTGCCTTGAAAATTCGGTTGATTATTTCCTAAAAATCAGGTAAAAAAAGAAGATGCATTTAATGTTTATTTCTGTTATCTGGAGATGTTTGTTGGAGATTATAATAAAACCAGAAGGATGATAGAACTTTTATCAGAATTTGAGGCTAATGGAAGTGGACTCTTGATGAAACATAGAGATCATTACTCTCATTCTGTATACGTATTTATATTGGGACTGGCAATGTTTGAATCCAATAGTATTTTTTTAGAGAAAGCTATAAGAAGTATTATTTTTATAGAGAATGAGCATGAGGCTGCGGCACATTACCTGAAATATTGGGGACTGACATCTTTATTCCATGACATAGGATATCCTTTTGAGTTGCCATTTGAGCAGGTATGTTCATATTTTGAAGTTGGAGGTGATTCCAGAAATGAAAGACCATTTGTTTCATATAACGAGTTGGAGAGATTTGTTTCAATAGATGGAAATATCAGCGAGAAGCTATCAAAAGTTTTTAATGGGAAGAAGATTTCTGATACTAATGAATTATTTGCATATATACTGGCAGAAAAGTTGGGTTCAGTGTATAACTTCACAGAAAGTCAGATGTTGGAAGTTCTACATGATAAGCCGACGCATCCTGATAAATTCAATCATTTTATGGACCACGCATACTTTAGTGCAACAGTTCTTTTCAATAAGCTTTTTTGTGAGATGGGACTTGAAATAGATATGACTTATCTGGATGCGTTGACAGCTATTTTGATGCACAACAGTTTGTATAAATTTAGTATCGCTAATTATAAAGGTGCGGGTAATAAGCCTTTTAAATCAGGATTACATCCACTTGCATATATGTTGATGCTCTGTGATGAGTTACAGTGCTGGGATAGAGTAGCATATGGACGTAATTCAAAGAGAGAATTACATCCTATGGGATGTACATTCGACTTTTCTAATAATGGGATTAAAGCTGTGTATCAGTATGATGCAAGAGAAGTGGCAAAGATAAATCTTTTTAAAGATGAATATATTGAATATTTGCAAGATACTAAAAATGGTAAAAACAAAAAAGGCTCCAAAGTTAAAAATATATTCAGAAATGTATAAAAAAATAATGAAAAAAATCAGGTTTTCAAGAGGATATTGAAAGGATAGTTGATTTACAGGGAATAGAATTTTCTGTTGAAACCGGATTAAGAGAGCGGGATGAGAGTACCAGAAATAGCTATATATCTGATAGTAAGTTTATTAATCTTTATAATTTTGCTATTGTATTACACGGGCGTTGGAAAAATGAAATATGGAAGAATGCAAAGGCAAATGGTCAAGAAGAGAAGTTGCTTAATGATGATAGCATAATGAAAGCGTTTACAGATGATTTTAAAGGTATTTCACTTGAGTATAAGCTGTCAAATATAAACCAAGCAAAAGGATTTGCAAGATATTTGAATGAGATTGGTTGCTTTTACACAGACAAGTCTGTTGACTATGAGTTGATAGAAAAGTTTTCAGATGATGAACTTGTTCATATAGGCGTTCTTGAACATCAAAGATGGCTTCAAGAACACTATGATATGGGGTGGACTTATGGCACACTTGATAAAGGCAAGCGTGAACAGGAGCGTAGGCATGAAGATATGATACCTGATTTTACCGGATTTGAGGTAACTGAAGAGATAGCAAAAAAGAATTATGCAAGACTTGATAAGACTACTCAAGACCTAGATAAGGAACCGATGGAGTGTATGCTTTCAATGTTGAAGCTGTTTGATGGATTGAGGATATACAGATTTTATGATAGATAATGAAGACAAAATAAAAGATGAGGAATTGTCTGAGTTTAAGTTTGATAAGCTTGAAGATATTAAATTTGAAAAAGAAGAAGATGAAGAAGAATTTGAGTTTGACAATGTAAAAGGCTTTTTGAGGATAAAGATTCTAAGCCTAAAAAGCACTTGGATAAAAACAAAAAAAGAAATAATAATCCGGAAGTACTTATGGAGGCTTTATTTTGAAAAGAGTTTATAAAAAATGTATGGTACTGCTGGTAATTGTTCCTCTCATTATAGGTACAGTGGGTTATACATTTGCCGGGGCTATGATTTCAGACGCATTATATTCAAGCTTTGCACTATATTTTACAAATCCAATATCAGATGCATACAATATATATATTGAGATTGCTAGGTGGACGGCACCTTTAGTAACAGCTACTACTATGTTGTATGTTATAAAAAGATGTTTGGAAATCTATAAACTGGAGAATAAGTGTATTTAATAAAAAGGGATAGTATTGCAGTATATTCAGATGAGAATTGTGAAATTAGTGCAGAAAAAAATATAAGAGTAATATATCCGGGAGAAAAGTTTAAAAGTTATATTGATAATCATATAATACTTTTTTTCAGATGATAAAAAGAGCTTACAGTTTTATAAAGAGCATTTGGATGAAAGGCATAAAGATAAAAAAAGTATACATTGGAATAAGAGATATAGAAAGCTCCTTTCTCCAAAAAAAGATGATAATGAAACAAAGAATCAGAAAAAAATAAAAATGTATATTTTTTTGATATAAATATGGCTATTTCTAGGATATTTTGGAAGAATGTAGCTCTATGGAATGATAAGGATAAGAAAATACCTCAGGATTATAATATTATAATATATGGAGATAACAATCTGACCCGTAGTATCATTTATACAGGATTGCAGCTAAACCTAATGTCATTAAAGCAAAAACATAAACTATTACATCATAACAGAAAATGAGTTGCTTTAAACTAAGGTATGGCGAAGTGCAGTTGATGAATAATGATAATTTGATTTTTTTGTAAAAAAAGTGATTCTAATATATGGGATATTATTTCAAATGCGAATTTACTAATTATTACAGAAGATATTCAAGCTGAACTTTTACAAACTATAATTATAAAGGCTGAAGAGGCAGATATTCATTATTATTCTCCAAGAGAAACAGATTTCGTTTCATATATTTCATGTGAAAGGTTGAAGATATTTGGAAGAAGAACTGAAGTATTTACAGATGAAAACATAATGCGACAAAAACTGATAAAAAGCAAAAAGAATTAAATTTGGAGTATGCAAAAAAATATAATTCAGAAGACGATTGGGATTCATTATCAGAATTTTTAAAAGCTTCAAATATATCAGCTTCTGATTTTGGAGAGGTATTGATGGTACTTAATAATAAAATGGATGAAGACGAAATGGCAAATCTGGAACATATAAGGTGGTGCAGATTTTATTTTCTAAATTATTATAAGTATGGTATACCTGATAATAATAAGAATAAAGATGACAAAAAGAGAATACACAAAGACCTTGTAGATTATAATGAACTTAGTGAAGAAGAAAAAAATTAAGGATAAAGATGGTGTAAGAACGATACTGGGACTATATTAAAAAGAAGATAAGAAAAAAATTGGTTGAGTAAAATACTGAAACTATTTATAAAAAAATTTTTAAACTATAATATTTACTAAGGCTATAGAAATATATAAATTTAATATAGTTCAAATATACCAAGGTCTTTTGTAGTGGTAGAGGAAGCAAGAATATAGGGAACTATATGATTCAAAATAATTATATAAAAAGAGCTGTTGGGAGTAGTTGTAAACTTATTAATAAGTAATATTGTGAAGAGTTTTACTTGATAAAAAGCAATATATAGGGAAATCGAAAAATTAAATAAGATTTGCAAGAAATGTGTATGTAATTTAATCATTTATACAAATAGTACATTAAAGCTATTAATGATTGACACATAGGTTTGTCTTTTAAGTTATATTCGGTAAGACGAATTGTGAGAAGATAAATAAGTTTATAAAGGAAAACCATATTGAATTTACTTGCTATATTTTTGTTAGATGGATTTAATATAATTTGAAGGATAAATTAAAGGAGAATAGTATGAATCAAGAAATACAAGGACTGGAATATTTGCAGAAAAATGAAATTAAAAATATGAAGTACGATATGACTAAACCGTTTGCATTTATCAGTTATTCACATGATAAGCATGACGCTCAGATTGTTATGAATGTGTTTAAGCAACTTATGAATAAGGGTTATAATTTATGGATTGATGTAGCAAATATTCCGGTAAATGAAGATAGTTGGACAAAAGCTGGCTAAGAGTGCACTTCGAAATAAAAATTGTAAACTGGCAATTTTCTTTAGAAGTGAAAGCTCACTGGTTACTGATAATATAAAAAAAGAACTTGAAAAATAAAATATTCGAATCATATAGAATCTATTAAGGTAATAGACATATGGCATGAAAAACATGGATGCAGAAAAAGTTCATTATAGAGATAAATAATAGTGGAGATAATATAAGTGAGAATAAAAAAAGACATATGTGATGAAATATTTGAAATTGTTAAAAAAAGATTGTAAGGGCCATCAGACTTGCAAGCGATGCTGAGAATGACATCTTAAATCTTGTGGGAGAAATAGAATGGGAGTTGTCAGACATAAAGATTTCTACAACTGAATCAATCGAAAAAAATTTCAGTTATAGATAACTCTAAGAAAATTGTGAGTGCAAACAAATCATATGTAGGTGTAGTCAATAAAAGTACCCTCCCTAAAGGACTTTGAAAAGCTATGTGAAAGCGTTGATTTTTTGTGTAGCATTGGGTAATGCCAGAAGTAACATAAGGCATGGCGGAAAAAGGTCTATTTGATTATTTAATGGCTGCATTACTTAGGGGTTGTGATGCGGATATATATGATAAAAAGAATAATAGAGTAGTGAGGCTGGCGGGGTATAATTATAATAAATATGCAGTAGCAGAAAATCCGGATGATCCTAAAACAAGTGATATTCAATATCCATGGACTTGGACAACAAATTGCAGGAAATCAATAAAAAGAAGATATTCCGGAGAGATTCTTCAATGAAAAAGGAAAGGTAAAGTCAGGCAGACTTGAAGACTTTAACAAAAATATTTGAGGAGTTGGAACCTGAAACATCAATTGGAGAGGTGCTGGAAAAATTCAAGAATGGCGAAAAAGGATTTGATACAAAAGATAATAATTTAATTTTGGAAGCGTGGGATTTAATTGAATCTATCAACTTAAATTCAGGTAAAAAAGGTTTGCAAGAGATTTTTATAGGATATAGAGGGTGGTAATGAATATAGAGCGAGTAGAGGAACTGATTTCAAGTAAACAGTTCCAACAACTTAAGCATTTCCAGGAAAAGACAAATGTATTTTCTGTTGTTGGGCAGACACATACTGAACATTGGCATAGTTCGTTTATTAAATGGTTACTTGACCCCAGTTCCAGTTTATGTCTCGGGGATTATCCTTTACTTAGAATACTTTCTCTCTATATATGATAAAGAATGATCCTGCCGACCTTTCACTTAGAGATGTATTTAACATGAAGCTGGATAATATGCAGTTTGTTACTGAAAAAACTTTTTTATTGACAGATGGGAAAAAGCGATCAATAGATGTTTATGGTGAGAGTAATGAACTGATACTTGTTATTGAAAACAAGGTTAAGGCCAGAGAAAATATGAACGGATCAGATATCGGGCAGACAAAAGACTACAGAGATTATGTTAAAGAACATAAAAAAGTCGGACAAAGGGTTATCTGTTTGTTTATTACACCTGATCCTAAGCAAAAGTCCTATGATCAGAATTATACTCAAATCACTTATCAGGAACTTTATGATTATGTGATAGCAAAATGTCTTGAGCATCCAAGACTAAACAAGGATGGAAGATACTTATTGGAGCAATATGCCAATAACTTGCGAGAACCGGTCCATGGATCGCCTATGGCATTGGTAAATACATCTTTGTGTAATGAAATATATGACAGATATTCAGAAGTTTTTAGATGAGATATTTGATGATGTTGAAAAGAGTGTTAATTATCCGGAAGACCCAAAGCTGTCATGTGTTGTTTACACACAGTATCAGAGCATTTTAGATGAAATTTTTCTGTCACTTGATAAAAAGCATTATGGTAGAACTCCAAAATCAAATATTCAAAGACGTATAGTGAGTTTTACAGACCTTTATAATGCCGGAAAGATTCAAGATGGAACGGAATTTGTTATGGAATATGATGGGGTATATCATTATGCAGTGGCAGAATATGACAAAAGTGACAATGAGTGCTATATGCTGTTATTAGATGATCATCATCAACCATATTACAATTCAAAAGGCGAAAAAATAGGATTTTATAAGGCTTCATCACAAGCAGGTATAGATGCTGTAAATATTTACCGCAAAAAGAATAATATTGAAGCGAGGTTAGATAATCTTAATGGCCCATCTTATTGGAAGACAAAAGATGGGATTACAATTAAGACATTGATAGATTCTATGTAGATTATAAATGGTGTAGTGATAAAATATGGAGGATTAAATGAGTATTTATAACAATGGATAAATGCTCTTAACTTATCGGGTTTACAAATAGGGATGGTAAACATGCAGTATAAATTAACAAAATCAAAAATATTGCAAGGGAATACAATGTTATAAAATACTCTGGCTAGATGAAAATCATCCGGAGTGTAGCGAAGACACAGTAAGTCAAAGTTTGCTGGATACCGGTAAAAAAGTGGGTGAGTTAGCAAGGTCTTATTTTGGTGAATATGATCTTGTTCCATTCAACTATGATGAAAAAGTTATGGTAGATAATACAGCAAAGCTTATGAATAGTGCGGATTATTGCTGAAGCTAGCTTTTAACTTTGATTACATGTTCTGTACAGTAGATATCTTACATAAAAATGGGGATGGATGGGATATTGTTGAAGTTAAGAGTTCGACTGAGATTTCAGATATCCATCTTGAAGACATTGCATTTCAATATTATGTTGTTAAGATGTAAAGTACATATAAAGAATGTTTATATTCTACATATTAACAATAATTATGTGAGAGGTGAGAAACAAGATCTAAAAAGGTCTTTTTCATGCTTGAAGATTGTACAGATTTTGCAATTAAAAAGTTTGATATAATTAAAAATGATGGACGACTTGATGCTATGAAATTATATGCTATGAATAAAGTCGAGCCTGTAAAGGATATTGATGTATGTTGTGAGAAGCCATATCAATGTGTATATAAAAAGTACTGTGGTAAGCATATACCTGAGTATTCTGTTTTTAATCTGGCAAGAATGCATACTAAGAAGAAATATGAATTGTATCATATGGGGATAGTTTCTTATCATGACATAATGAAAAATCTTGATAAAATAATGACAATCAAAAACAAGTAGAATCTGTTTTTTGATAAAAAGGATGAATACAATGTTAGTGAAATAAAGAACTTTTTGGAAGCTTTATCATATCCTATTTATCACCTTGATTTTGAAACATTTCAGCAGGCAGTACCGGAGTTTATAGGATGCCGTCCTTATGAACAGATACCGTTTCAATATTCTTTACATGTTGAATATGAAGATGGAAGATTGGAGCATTTTGAATATCTTGCTAAAGAGGGTGAAGATCCCAGAAGGTCCCTTGCAGAACATTTGATAATAGATATCCCAATGGGCGTTTGTTCAATGGCATATAACATGTCTTTTGAGAAGAGTGTTATTAGGAATTTAGCTAAGACATTTCCAGATTTATCAAAACAACTTATGGATATACATGATAACATGCATGATTTAATGATTCCATTTCAGAAACAGTTTTATTATAGTAAGGCTATGAATGGATCTTATTCGATAAAGTATGTGTTACCGGCTTTGTGGCCGAGTGATCCTGAATTAGATTACCATAATTTGGATGGTGTACATAATGGAGCTGAGGCATCGGCATTATATGCGGATATGATAAACCATACTCGGAAGAAATAAAAAGAGATGCGAGAAAACCTGCTAAAAGTATTGTTGACTTTGATACTTATGCAATGGTAAAAGGTTTTTAAAAAAAGTTAAGAGAAATAATAAAATAGTGAGTATGTGAAGTTTTTTCTGTAATATAAAAATAGCTTGCTAATAGATCGCATCTTGCAATCAAACAAGATATAATGAAGAAAAGATAGGAAGTAAAAAGAACAGGCGGAGCAGGTGCTTGATAGGCTTGGTATCCCGATGTCCAATGCAGTAAGAATGTTTTTGAGGCAGATTTGTACTGCAGAGAGGAATCTCCTTTGAAATGAAACTTACGGCTTACGAAGAGCCGGTTGCATATGGCTCTCTGACAAAAGAACAGTTTAATGCGGAAATAGAGAATGGCATGAAAGACATCAAGTACGGCAGAGTATTTTCGGCGGATGAAGTTGAAGCAGAAATCAAACGGGAATTTGGTAATGGAACGGAGTTTTAAGCAGTTAGTCTATGAAAAATAGATTAGCTGCTTTTTCGTTGTTTTCGAATATTTGTAGATAATGCCAATGGTCTAAAACAAATAAAATGTATTATAAGTCGGATGTTGAAAAAGCTAATATTTACAGGAAAGATAAATCGGTATAGTTGACATGTATGGGAAGTTGCAAAAAGAAAATTAAAAATCAGAATATATAAAATGAACCTCAGAGGTTAATTTGAAATTTGACAAAGTGTCATATTCATAGCTAATATAAATTTACCTCAAAGGTAAATTTATAAGAGAGGCAATGCTTTGGATATTACTTACAAGAATAAGAAAAATTGAAAGGGTTTGTATGGATGCCAAAACAGCGGAGAGAATCTATGGTCGAGAAATGGCAGATAAAATACATCAGCGTATAGATGAAATTTGTGCTGTGGACACGGTTGAGATAATGATACAGTTTCATATCGGGCGATGTCATGCACTTAAGCAGAATAGGAAAGGACAATATGCAGTAGACTTGGTTCATCCATACAGATTGGTATTCGAGAAAATTGGTAATGAAATTCAAATAGCAAATATTTTGGAAATTGTTGACTATCATTGATGATTAATATTTCAAGTCGGGGAGGTAGCACCATGGTTAGAAGTCGCAGTTATATTGCAACGCCACCCGGAGCGACAATTAAAGAGCAGTTAAAACGACAGGGGAATGAGCCAGAAGGAGTTTGCTGCCAGAATGGATATGTCTGAAAAACATATCAGTAAGCTCATTAATGGCGATGTACAGCTTACACCTGAAACAGCAGTCAGATTAGAGATAGTTTTAGGTGTTCCTACTAAGTTTTGGAATAATTTGGAGTCAATCTATAGAGAGAAGATTATTAAGGCAGAAGCAGAAAATGCAATGGAAGCCGATAAAGAAATGGTAAAAATTCTTATAGGGAGATGGTAAAATTCGGTTGGATTCCGGATGCAGTAGAATCTAATGAAAAGGTCGTTAATCTTAGGAAATTTTTTGAGGTTGTTGAACTTTCTCTTATCGGAAAGGAGCAGATTACAAGAATTGCATGTAGACGTTTGGCAATTACGGAAAAAAGTGATTTGGCTTTAATGGCGTGGGCTCAAGAAGCAAGGATTAAGGCGCGTAATATTCAAACCGCTTCCATAAATATCAAAGGGTTAACTTCAGTTTTGAATGATATAAGAAACATGACGGTTCTTAACCCAAAGGAATTCTGTCCTAAGATAAAAAAATGTCTTGCAGACTGTGGTATTGCTTTAGTATTTTTGCCACATCTTGAAGGCTCTTTTCTACAGGGAGCTTCTTTTATAGATGGGAATAAGATTGTTCTTGGACTTACTGCAAGAGGAAAGGATGCAGATAAGTTTTGGTTCAGCTTATTCCACGAACTTGCACACATTGTTCTCGGACATGTAGGACAGACAAACGGTACGTCTGAAGATGATGAGAAAGAGGCTGACAGATGGTCGGGTGATATACTGATTGACTCTAAAGATTTTGAAGATTTTAGAAGAAATAGAGATTATTCAGAAAGCCAAGTGCTTCAATTTGCAAAAGGCACAGGGAATCGCTCCGGGGATAATAGTCGGAAGGATGCAGTTGGAAGGAATGATTAAGTATAGTATGTTAAATAATTTGAAAGAGAAATATGAAATAGTTATTTAAATCTGTTATCAAAAAAACTTTAAAGTGTCGGAAAAATATAGAAATTTGATAATCCGGCAGTAAAAGTTTTAGTCGATGACATTAATACTATATCTAAATTATAATACGGAGTTACTAAATAAAGTAAAAAAACTAAATTATATGCTAAAATAAAAGGGCAATCCTACATAGGGTTGCCCTTTTAGTATACAAATTTCAGGGGGACATAATGAGAGAATTTAAAACAGCATCAACCCTTTTTGACGGAAGCTTAACTTTATCTATAGCACCTGCACTTACACCAAACGGTATAGATAATGATCCTTTATTTTTCAATGGAGAAATCATCAATCCGACAATTGTTTCAGGAGGACTGCTGGTGCTGGCAGATATTGTGAGTACAAGATACTTAAATACATACCGGTGGACCTAAGAGACCCTATCCTTTCTGCACAGGGTGACAGACTGAGAGCTGAATGCTTCTCAGCTTGCAACGGTGTTTATGCAAGAATGGATGTATTCCAAAGTGCTTTGGACGGTGATATACTTTATGGTACTACAAATGTGGATATAGGCAACAATTTACGAAAGTCTCTCCTTAATATAAGACAGGGAGACAGATTAAAGTTTAGAATAGGAGATGAAGGACTTAAGACCTTGCACAGTAAAAATCTTGATAACAAAAGTGTGCTTACAGATATAGTTACTCAAAGGCCTGTAAAGATGCCTGACAGATGGATAAGAGCACTTGGTAACTGTGCTATGCTGCATCAAAATATGAAATACAAATTTCATGTCGAGGGGATGCAGGCAAAATCATTTATTGCAATGTTACCTCCTGTTACAGGAAAGGAAAAATCCGGATGGCTTACACCCACAAAGACAGGTGTAATTTTAAAATCTGGAGAAGAAAAAAACAGCGTATATATCAGCGGACTTCACAGACTTAGTGCACTTAAAAAAGTAATGAGCAATGTAAACTCAATCTTTTTTTACGCACCTGAGAATGGTGAACCCGGGCAGATGATGCTTGAAGTATGTATGACCGGTGCAAATATTACGCTCAGTTTGACGGCAAAGAGCTATGAAGGTTATTCAGGTGAGGGGGCATTACTTGATTCACTCTCAAATCCTAAAATACTTGAATGTGCGGACAAAATTGATAATATATTAAACTTTGAATCAAGGCTTGATATTGATAAAATATCAAAATCAATCGGAATAGTAAAAAATGATATGAATGATGCAATGGAGCTGCTTGCCGTTTCAGGGAAGCTCGGTTTTGATGTTAGGGAGGGGGCATTTTTCCATAGGGAATTGCCTGATGATCCGGATAGAGTTTTAAAGGACAATCCCAGGCTTGTAGGAGCAAAAAAACTTGTGGAAGATACCGAGTATATTGAAGATAATATATGGCATGTAAGATCGGGAGAAACTACGTATAGGGTTATTTATCCTACAGATGAAATTTGGATAATGCAAAATGCACATGTACATGGTATTTGAAACATCAAAACAGTAGAGGACCGTGCAAGCATATTTTGGCGGTAAAACTGAAAAAAGGAGTATAGTATGGCAAGCAAACTGGAAAAAGCGGCAGAAATATATCGTTCCCTCGGCTATGAAGAGACAGATTTTGAGGATATTTTAAATCTTGGAATAGGAAGCAAAGAAGAGCAAAAAGAGGCAAGAGAAGGATTAAAATCCGGAGACTGGACAGAGATAAAACAATTATCAGATAATACATATGGATTTGTTTCTGTGGTGGATGTAAATCTTGAAAAGCTTGTAATCTTTGCTATAAGAGTGGGAGTGGACGCCAAAAGGGTTGCAAATATTCTTAGAAGAAGCAGTGGAGTTGCCCTAAAGGCTATAATGGAGAGAGGTGAGACTTTCGCAATGAACTTTATACAAGCCGCCTGCGCTTCAAACAGGAGGATATGGGAGCATTCACTGTCAGTGCTTGGTATGTTGGCATTAAAACTTGTTCATGAAATGAATCTTGAAATTCCGGAGTCTGTGGAGTATATGAAGGACTGGGCAGCTGTGGCGGCAATTCTTCTGACATCAAAAAGAAAAGACTACAATTTTGATGAGAAGTTTGTAATTGAAAAGAGTGAAATTTTAAGAAGATTTAATGAGCATATAGAAGTGGGCGTTGCCTTGAATGTGCCTGCAACAGGACCTTTCTCAAAGATACTTATATGGGGTGTACAAAATAATCTCATTACAAAAGATGCTGCTCTGGAGCAGGTATTTTACGGACTTAGCATCGCACAAAGACCGGGAGACAGAAAAGAATATGTAAATGTATTGGAACAAATCGGAATTACAGATGAAGAGATAAAATCCAGAGTAGAAACAATTATTCCACTGCTTGGACTTGGAGAAACGGCTTTGACGGAGAGATTTGCACCTGTACTTATAGAAAGTGCTACTGAAGATTGGCTATATACAATACTTATCTCATGCAGCTTCGCAAAGGTGAAAAAAATAAAAAAATTGATTTTAAACACTGTTTTAAAAAGGGAAAAGCCTAAGTCGGTAAAAGAGTATGAAGATTGGATTACATTTTATAAGCAGGATGAGGATAAAAGTATAGCAAAGCTTGCAGGAAGTATTGAAAAGGCTTGGGGACTGGAGATAGAAGATGAAGATATAAAAGAAGAGGTGCAAGGGCTTTGGAGAGAAACACCTAAACTTTGGGAGGTGCCAAAGTTTGAAATAGGAGAAATTTCTCCGGAAAATCTGACAGATCTGTTGGCAGTGATTTCTGACAGAAAAGAATATATTGACGATGTGGCTTTCGAGAGATTTATTGCAATGGCAAATAATATTGCACATAAAAATCCTGATGAAGCAAAAATAAGTCTGTCAGGAATTACAATAAATGATTCAAGCGGTATATGGGCACTTGGAAGATGGGCAAAAAATATAGAGAATAATGTATGTCCGGACAGTAAGACGAATGAATGGAACGGTGAGAAGGAAGTCTTAAAAATCAGGTATAACGGATTAGTTTATACAAGAAGGGTAGTATTATTTGAGTCAATAGATAAATGGCCATGTATATTAAGTACACCAAGCTATGAGGACCTAAGCATATCTTTACCTGATTTGACAGATAGACTTATTAAGTATAAAAATGAGAATTTTTTATATGTTGCTGAACCGGATCTACAGTTTGCAATTACCAGGTTGGATATCGAACGTATTACAAAAGAAGATAAAAAAAGGTTTTTGGAAAAAACAGACGGCCTTAGATTAAAGGTTTTACTTCCTTTGGGAGATTTTTTACAGGATGAAAAAGGAGAAGATATTTTTGCTGAGGAAATAATAAAAGGATATTTAGATGACCCATATGTTGAACCGGAATTTATACCGGGGAAAAATGCATATTGGAGAGTGGACGTTGATATGCCGAAAAGCTTGAAAGCATTTCCTTTTAGGTTTTCAAGCTGCTATGAAGATATGTATTCTATTTTCCCGACTTGGGGAGATTATTCACTTACCGCCATACGAAGAGATAGTGAAGTCTATCATGGTCAGGGTATAAATTTAAGGCAGATAGCAAAAAGGAGAAAACCTCTTACAAAAGGTGCAATGATGAACTGGATCGCAGTGGGGAGCAACTTAAGTGATGAGAATGCTGCAGATGTTATTACGGCAACTAATGAAGCATGGAAAAGAGGGCTTCCTTTTACCGGGAATTGCAGATATTTCATACCTGGATTGGAGCGGCGGTACACCGTCAAACTTGGCAAGTCTGGCTGTTGCAATGGACAATATGGCTAAAGACGGTATGTTAAGTCTTGTTTGGAGTGTGGCTATGGATATTGTGGAAGTATCTTTAATGTCGCCAAGAATACTCTCAGGAACAGCTGAGATTGTAAAATTTCTAAGAGATTATCTTGATGAAGTTATTTATGCGGTAGAAAATAAGCTTGCCCCACAAAATGCATTGGAAATGAATGCTGTAAAAAGTCTCGCCAAAAAATCAGGATCTTCAAAGGCTGTAGAATATGCCAAGGAAATAGTGAATAAGCTAAATTTCCTTGGTATGGATATAAAAGAAGAAAAATATGAGGAAGTACAGAATCAAAATACGCCAAATGATTTTGATGAAGTATGGATGACATTATCAAAGGCTAAAAAGCTTATCTATGATAATGTGAAGTTTAATTTAAATGTATTTGAAGTAAGAAAAGGCGAAAAAGCTTTCAGCTTTGATTTGAAATTACCGGATATACCGGACAGGCTGTTTCAAGTATATATTTACGGATGGTTTTATGGAATTCAAAAAGAGGCTCAGGTGTCGGGAGCTGTGGCCGACAGCAAAGGAAAAATTATAGATGAGAAAGAAAAGAGCGTATGGCTTCATTATGACCCTGAAAAGAAAAAGGTTGTAGTAAGCAAATATAGAAATTGGCGTGGTGAAAAAGAAGGAACTCTTGAGGGTGGCTCAACGCCTTATTCAAAGATGTTTTTAATTATTGCAGTGAGTGCTTTGGCACAGGACGGAGAGAGTATTTATGGAGCAAAAAGTCTTTTCAGACAATTGGTGGACTCGGGAGATTTATCTGTAGAGAATTTAAGAGAAATCATGAGAGAACTTTTATTACATGAGGAGATAAGCCCGGCAAAGCTTGTAAGAATAGTTGAAAAAGAAAATAAGCTTTTAAGTATATGCTATGTAATGCTTGTTGAGTGTATCAAATACGCCGGAGGGGTTGTTGTAAAGAATAATAAGCCACCTGTATGGATAAACAGAGTTTTGGATATCTGTACTTACTATGCCGATTATTTAAGGGAAGCAATGAAGAGAGGATATATTTTGGATGAAGATGCCAAATGGCAGGGGCTTTTTAGAAATTGCGAACTGTACTGCCAAGTCCGCTGCGGTGAAGAAAGCAAAGAATTTGGCAAAATTATTAGGAATATAAAGAAATTGGTTTAAATTTCTATCAAAAAATAAACAGTCTGTGATTGCCCAATCGTTAGACCTGAAATCTAACGATTGGGGTCACATCACTGTATCATAAAGGTGCGTTTTAGATTGTATTAATTTTTGCAGATCTCTTTCGAGAATTCTATAGCAGCCTTTAGAGTTTCTGAAATGAAGTCTTTTTCTAATTTAAACTTGAATGTTTCTCCGGCAGCGATTGCAGTATCACCCAATCCTTTTTTTCTTCCAGGTATGCCTGCATTGTTTCATTCATACTTCCCACGTCACCACTTACATGATTAATATTATTTCTGAGTATTTTAACAGCATGGTAATATTTCATAGCCTGCCATAACTTACCATTTGTTTTCTCAAGTTCCTGTAAAGAAAAGATTGGCTTTATATCTTTAGTAATCTTGTCCTTGATACATTTTATAAAAAAATATCTTTGTTATCCATAAAAAGAAGCCATAAAGTCCTGAAATTTTTGGGGCTTCACGTAATATGTCTTTTGATAATCCATCTGTTTTAGTATCTGTATATTGATTTTCTATTTTCTTTAAAGCTTTATAAACAATTACTGAATAATCTTTTATATTATCAACCTCAAAAACCTTTGTAATGGCTATGTATCTTTGCTATTTCAGCATCTATATAGTCTGAGATTTGCTTTGTATATTTCTTTTCTTTTTCCATCAGAATCATTAAACTCGTCCCAAATTTTTGCTGAGATTTTTTTATACTTCGTGTATATCTTTATAATCTTTATATTTTTTTGGATAGGATTTTTGAGTTCATTCTTAAAAATCCTCATAGTTATTTAAAAATATAATAGCTTAATATTTTTCTCATTATATATAGTTACTGCCTGCTGTAACATATTATTTTCCAAACACCACTGAGACAGATCTAAAAATAGATGGAGGAGTCTTATCAATATACAGCTTTTTCCTTTACTGTAGGTATTAGAGTCTTAAACATTTGAACAAATATATCGTCACTTGTATCGTTCTCCAATTTATTAATAGCATTACTTTATAGAATCTATGGCATCTACTATGCCGCCAACATTACAAAGGGCAATAGCATTAGAGAAATTTTTGTAAGCTGTTAACAAAGTTGTTCACATTATCATTCTTTGTAGTGTTCTCCAATTTCTTTTGTAAATTTACCAACTGTCTTGCGTTTCCTGTACCGACAAATTCACTTACTCCATTGATCATGTCAAACATATTATAAGTAGAGTGGATACTATGAATTTTTTTCTGGGTTTAGAGTGAAAGTTACTATAGATAATATCTTTACATACGATTCCTCTAAATTCCAAATATCGTATAAGTGCTATCATAAGCAAATTAACGTCTCGAAGGTCACCTGTATAATCAATATAAATACTTTCTCCAATATCACTGGTTTTAATTTGATTATATATATAGGTAGGCTTATCTTTTGGGTCAAAATCTTCATTATTCGGATCAAAGTCATAATAAATAGGAATGATTTCTATTGAAGGTCCCTACCTCATTCTTTATTAAAGCTGAAAAACGATCAAAAGCTGTTTTTACCCTTTTCCAGTTTCAATTTACTACTCTTATTTTTCTAATTGTGAAGTTTAGTACTGTAAACATCTTTTGATACGATACAAAAAAATTTTTATCAATAGGTTCTTCATTATGTTCTGCCAACTTCAGAAGAAATCTGGCAGGAGCATCGTTAGTATGGAATCCGGAAAAAGTTGATTTATTGTTATCATTGTCAGTTATATAAGAATAGTAAGGTTTATCATCTTCAATTATAATATGATTCTCATCTTTTTCAGGTATTTTATAATCACTCAAAAACAATAACATACTGGATCTTTGATTTCCCATAGGTAGTCCCCCTAGTCAACTGATAATTATTAACCTGATACTGTTCTGTTTAAATAATGGTAGTATCAGTGCCAGTTAAATATATTAAGTCTATTATAATAGTTTTTTTGACAGTTTTGGAAACTAAAAATTATCTTATTTCTGCATCATTTTTTTATTTTTTTATTTGATGTGCAAAAATATTGTACATCCTTTATGCTATTTTTAAATATAGAAAATAAATCGGTTGAAGAGATTTCAGCCATAACTAAAGAGGAGGAGAAGCGTTGAAAAAGTATGATAAAGTAATCGGAAAACAGTTTGGAATAGTAAAAAGGTGAAAAATATCTGGTTTTTATTAAAAACCGGTAGAGGTGGAAGTATAAAAAGGCTTTGAAAATAAATATTTGGATATATGCAGTTTGTTATTTGAAAAAAATACGGCTATACATTTGTGGTTTGTGCCAATCCTAAAGATTCTGTTTGTGATTTGGAGGAAGAAATAAAATGTATAAGTAAGTATGTGGATAGTTATAAAGAAATATTTTTTTGTCGGGATTTCAAACGGAGCTTCTATAGGTGCAGCTCAGTGCAGTAAAATTGAAAAAAATTAAGAATGCTGTTTTGATCAATGCTCCATTGATGATTAACTTTCACAAAATAAAAAGAAGGTGTAGAAAAGTTTAGAGGAGAAAAATATACTTTTTTTGTATGGTGAAAAGGATCCGTCATTTCGCTATATTGAAATTTTAAATATCATAAAAAAATACCGCCTGTAAATATAAAATAATAAAAAGGTGAAGGACATGATTTTTTTCAGAAGAGTCTTTGATATCTGAATTAAATTATTTTTTTGACAGGTAATGGCAGAAAATTAGTGATTAGAGATTGAAAAAAAGGTTATAATGATGTAGAATAAAAAAATAATTATACATTATAAACTTAATAAAATAAGTTATTATGGGGAGGATTTATGGGATTTTCGATTGATTCTAAAGTGCTTGGACTTAGAGAGGTAATAAAGGTAAATGAAGGGAAAGTTATAGAATACCTATTTACCAGCGTCCATATTCATGGGAAGAAAAAAATATAAAAGATTTTTTTGGAATCTATATTTGATGCATTTAAAGAGGTCAATAAAAAGACTGCAAAACAAATGCAAAAACCTGTTTTTCGGTACAATACAGCTTGATCGTAATAAAGAAGATAAAAGTACACTTGATATTGTTGACGGTCAACAAAGGCTTACAACATTTCTGCTGTTTTTGGACGTGCTTCAAAGAAATGAAAAACATCCAAAAGAGTATATTGATTGCAGTATGGTTATAGACTCGGAGAAGCTTAAAGAAGTATTAAATGATGATAATATTAAAAATACTTCTTCCAAATATTACGAAAACAGGAAACTGCTGAAGAAAGAAGTGGAGCATTTTTGAAAAGGAGTTTAAAGATAAAAATGAATTCTATACTGAATTAAAAAAACTTTGTTTTTGGATAATGTATACTTGTACAACTGATTACTGAAGAGATGGATTTATCTGAAGTGGTGTCGGTTTTTAATACTATAAATACTACCGGGCTGGATTTGAATGCAACAGATATTTTTTTAAAGTAAGATACTATAATTATCTTAGAGGAATTGATAAGACAAAAGACTGGTTGGAAGAAATAAATTTATGTTATCAATCGATAGATGATAGCAATGAGAAACTTGGAAAAGACGGAAGAACAGATCAGACAAAAATTTGATATGGGATGGGTTTTAGATATCTACAAACATATAATTTGTGCTGAATTTGGCTGGGGATTTTTCAGAAGTATCTAAGAGTAATCAAAAGTTCTTTGATGAACTTTTTTTAAAGGAGATAAACTTACAGAACAAAGTGACATAAGTGTACTGAAGTTTGACACATTTAAGCAGATAGTGGATGGGTTTATAGATTATTGGCGTTGGATTGAAAATGTAAGGTATAATGGCGAACATCCTGAAATAGCAAAAAGAAATCTTTTCAATTTATTTGGTAGAAAAAAACCAGATATAAAAAGGTATTGGACTATACCTTTTGTGGTTGTATACTTTATAGCTAAAGCTGAAGGAAAGAAATGGAGTGATTACTATATAGATTCACTTAGAGTAAATATGTATATGTTTAGATTCTTTTTAATCTATACCGTTGTCAATGACAGAGTAATAAATCCTGTTCAAAAATAAGGTTTGTATTGAATGCTTTAAGTGGTTTAAGGAATGTAGCACTGATGAGATTATAAGAAACATTAAAAATCTTTTGTGGTCACCTGTACGCAGTAATGAGTATAATCCTTGTGATGATTTTTATAAAACTATTCAATACGGTTTATTTGATAATGGGAGTAGGGTTCACCTTGTTTGTACACTGACAGCACTTATTGATGAGGTGGATAAAGAGGTAAAAGAAAGTGATATTTATGAGAGGTTTTTTAACTATGAAATGATCAGGGATCCATATGATATCGAACATATTGAGGCAAGAAATAATTTTAAAGACAATGTGGATGAGTTTAACGGAATAGGTAACTTGACGGTACTTGAGCGTAGTATAAATAGAGGAATCAAAGATAAGCCTGTAATAGATAAGCTTGAGAAGTACAAAGATTCAAAATATGCTTCAGTCAAAGCAGTCAGACAGGAGATTTTGGACAAGTGTAAAGATAAATGGGATATAGAACGTGTCAGAGAAAGAGCAGAAGAAGAAATTGAAAAGATAAAGAGTTTTATGGACGGAAAATAGATTTTTTGTATCCGGGAGGAAGGCTTAGGTGTATGGTATAAGTAATAAAAAGATGTTGAATATGTTCATACTGGAGATACTTCGCAATTATACCGATGAAAATCATTCTTTGACACAACAAGAGATTATAAAGCTTTTGGAAAAAGACTATGGAACGGTATGTGACAGACGCTCTGTAAAGAATAATGTCTTGTTATTGAAGGAATTTGGAGAGAGCCATGGATTTGAAATATCAATGGAAGACGGATACAGAATGGTTTTTAGAGAATTTGACGATGCGGAACTTAGGATACTTATTGACAGTGTTTTATTTTCAAAAGCATTTTCTTCAAATCAGGCTAAGGAACTTATTAAAAAGATAAGAGGGCTTTCAAGTAAATACTTTAATGCAAAAGTATCAAATATATGTAATATACCTGAGCTTAACAAGAACGTAAACAGACAAAACATCTACTCAATAGATAAGATAAATGATGCAATCTCAGAGGAACATAAGGTCAGCTTTATATATAATGATATAGGAACGGATTTTAAGCTTCATCCCAGAAGGAAAGAGCCTTATATTGTAAATCCATACAGAATAGTTGCAAATAACGGAAGATTTTATCTGATAGGAAATTATGATAAGTATGATAATGTAGTACACTTTCGTATAGACAAAATGACTGAGGTGCATGAACTTGAAGATAGAATTAAGCCTATGAAAGATGTGCCTGAGCTTAGGTACGGGATAAATCTTCCAAAGCATATGGCTGAACATATTTATATGTTCAGCGGAACAAGCACTGTTGTCAAGCTCTTAACGAACAAAGATATGATGTCTGAATTGGTGGATTGGTTTGGAACGGATTTTAGTGTCATTAAAAAAGATAAAGAAGAGATTATAGTAAGAGTAAACTGCAATGAAAAGGCAATGAGATTTTGGGCATTGCAATACGGGACTTATGTAGAGGTCTTGGAACCTGAAAATCTGAGAAGTCAAATTAAAGAAAGTATTGCCGATATGTCAAAGAAATACTCGGATTGATAACTTTAGTTTGGTGAAAGGAGTAGCTGTCATTTTTAACGGACAGATGCTCTGATAAACTTCAATCATAACAAAGAAGTATTTTGTAGATTGGAGGAATAAGATGATAGCACAGATGAGTAGTAAATCAAAGATTTATCACAGACCGGGATGCAGATTTATAAATCGAATCGAAGAAAAGTCACTGATAAGCTTTGACATGGATGACGGAAGGATTAAATATTTAAAGCCATGTAAGTGCTGCTGCAATATCAAGTTTTTATATAATGAGTATAGAGAAAATTTAAAGGATGTATTTAGAGATTTACCTATATGGACAGAGCTTAAGGATGATTATATAGAAGTGCATACTGATTGGTACAATTGGCGTATAGGTCTAAGTGAATTAAGTCAGGAAATAAGACTTTATCTTGAAGAGTGGGATGAGAAATTGCAAAAAGATGTATGGATCGACATGGAGGATGCCGGAGGAAGTAAAAACTTAAAAAAGGCTATGAGATATATTGTAAAGGAAGAGAGGGTTGCCTTTTATCCTTGTAAGTATAGAAAGTATGCAATAGGAATAGAGTACTTAGCTAAGAAAAGGGGAGTACAAATAGAGTTTGACGACACCGATCTTTATATTCTTACCGATATGGCGGCTTGGAAAATATCGTATGTACAACACAGGTATAAGTTACTGCATTGTCCGTTTGACGGAAAGCCTCTGACCATGGAAGAAGCAAAGAGTGCACATTACCATGTACAAAGAGATGTGGTAAAAAATCAATCACCATACAATCATCTCGAGTATATTGTAAGACATGATGAAGCAAAAAAGTTAATGCAGGTTAGTTATAAGAAATTGCCGAAAGTAACAAAGCAACAAAAAAAGTATTATCGACAAGCTGAAAATAGGGAAAAAAGAAACAGCATGAAAAGAGTATGGAACTTATTTGCGAAACTTGAAGAGGAAAAGGTAAAGCAAAATCCATAAAGGTACTTTAAAAATGAAAAGAGCGTGAAATAACGCTCTTTTGTATTAAAATAAATCCAACCGGACTCGTATACTACAGGTTTAATGACAGGTTGGATACTATATAATATACTTAGCTCATCAAAGCAAAGTATGTCTCCTATAGTTCAATGGATAGAATGACCGGCTACGAACCGGTTGATTCCGGTTCGAATCCGGATAGGAGAATAGATATCTCACCGCAGGTTCGAATCCTGCTCTGCCCATTATTTTTTAATTCTGTGTTAAAAGATGTAAGTTTGGAAGAAAATAGTGATATAATAAGTATGTGACAAGTAATTTTAAATGATTGAGGATTTGAACGGAGAAAGGAGATATTATGGCAGGAGATTTCAGATACGACATAGTAGAGGAGATTGGAGTTTTATCAGAGAATGCAAAGGGTTGGAGGAAGGAGCTGAACCTTATTTCATGGAACGGCGCCACACCGAAGTATGATATAAGAGAATGGGCGCCTGAACATGAGAAGATGGGAAAGGGAGTGACACTTACAAAAGAAGAGCTTGAGGTACTGAAGAAGTTGATAAGTTTTTAAGGAGAACATAGTATGAATGTTGTGAAATTGCCGAAAAAAACTTCAGGACGGCTTGTTATGATGTGATGGATGACAAGGAAGGTTCATTAGAAGCAATTGAAAAAAATTCTCAGAAAAGTTTCCGCATCAAGTTGCAGCAGTTTTTGGCTGAAGCGGCTTATTTTGACGGGAATTTTTTTCCAATGCTTTGGACAGAGACATTACAGTACTGCCTTGGTTTGATGAGTGGCATTATTCAAATGTAAAAGATGAGCATATGGCAGCTATGACTACAGCCGCTATAATGCTTAACAGGCAAAGTGAGCTGATTGATATATTTGAAGAAGAAAAAATAAGATTACAGGGTGAGAGCGACAATGGACCTAAAATTTTCTTTCTTGATGCAATGATGGAGTGTTTAAAGACCGGAGTTATGCCTTGTAATCATATACGCGGTGATGCAGAATTTAAAGAGGCAGCCGACCCCAAATCAAAGGAAGAGCTGATAAAAGAGGTCAAGTTAAGAAATAAAAAGATTCAAGAAGGTAGTTCAGCGTGGAGGACAAAGCTTTTTACATTTTGTCGTCTTCAAGGATACCCTAAAGACGCACTTGAAATATTTGAGGACAGAATGAAATGTAAAGATGATATGAGCGAACTTGACTACATTGAGGCGATTAAGCTTTACAGACTCTTTGAAAAATATGATGAGGCAATGAAGATAGCGGAAGAACTTGCAACATCAAGACTTTGGGCAGTGGCGTCGGCTACTCAAGTTAGGCCTATGAGCTTTTTCTTAGAGCCTGTTTTATGTCCATATCTGCTTGAAAGTGACAGCTTATCATGTATTCGCAAAGCGTCAATTATTGATAACGGAAGCTCGATTCGCAAATAAAAAGGCATCCTCTGACAGAGGATGCGCTTATTTTACTTAAAAACAAGTGTTGAAATCACATATAATATTCCGATATGCAGAGGATAATAAATATAGAAGAAATTCTTTATACCCTTTTCTCTCTCACCGTTGTACAGCGCTATCGGAACGGCTGCAAAATATCATGATGCTTTGAATCTTATCACCTGCAATAAAAATATATGCGGACATTGCAACCAATACAAGTATCTGAAGTACTCTGCTTTTTCTGAATATATAGAATAAAAGCTCCAGAAGTACAAAGAGGCAGCCGCCCTCAACAGTCAGGATATTTTTAACTATGTGTGTAATGAAAGCTCTCTGAAGAAGCAAACAAAAACATAGGAAATATAAGTCTTCCCAACATAGTCAGCCACATAGGTGCTCCTGCATGTGAAACATTTCATGAATATGGTCAATGAACATCAGTGCGGCAGCAGTAAGCTTAAGCGTGGTGGTATTTAAAAATTGCCAATTAAATCTTTTAGTTTCCGATAAATAACCTCCTTGAAAATATCGCCATATTGTAATAAAAACGGTAGTACATGTCAAGTATTGCACCGATACATTGACATGGGAAAGCGGTAGGATTATAATATTGTGATACTTGGGAACAGGAAACTATGATATAATAAACGTCAGGTTGACCCGAGGTATAATATAGAAATATAAACCGATATAGTTTTTACAGGATGGTGGTAGTATGAGACAATGTATGGATTCAAGTAGTCTACATCGCAGACTGAAAAAGATAATAGGACAGGTACAGGCAATAGATAAAATGATAGATGAAGATGTGCCATGTGAGGATATACTCTCGCAGATAAATGCGGCAAAATCAGCTTTGCACGGGTGTGGGAAGGTTATACTTGAAGGGCATATCAAACATTGTGTACGTGACGGTATAGACCACGGAGATGTAGACAAGACCATAGATAATTTTACAAAAGCTGTAGAACGCTTTGCAAATATGGGATAAAAAACAGCTATGTACTAAGCAATAAAACTTCATAATAAGCATATAAGGCCGATATTTAGTTGTTAAGATTAGATATCGGTTTTTTTATTTTAAACTCTGACAAACATATACCCATATAGGTATAATACAAACATGAAACATATACCCCTATAGGTATAAAAATAATTGTTTGAAAGAAGGCTTATATGAAAGAGTTTATGGGCAAAAATAGAAGAGCTTATGGATTTTGGAGGAGTAAAGAAAGATATTATATTCCTTTGTATATCAGGGGCGACACTTTTTTTCAGTATTACAGGATGGATAAAAGCACCTTGAATGATAAAGCTTGCACAGTCTGCAGATGCAGGCAAGGCAAAGATTGTAGGTACTGCAGACAAATGGGCGACATGGATTGTAGTTGTGGCACTGTCGGCAGCGGCACTTACATGGCTTTTTACAGGACAGATAATAAGAGCGGTTACAATACTTGTAGTATTTTGCCCATGTGCATTGGTACTGGCTACACCGACAGCCATTATGGCGTCCATAGGTAATGCGACTAAGCACGGATTTTTGGTAAGAGAGGGTGACGCACTTGAGAGATTATCAAAGGTGGATACTGTTGCTTTTGACAAGACCGGAACGCTTACAAAGGGAAAGCTTAGTGTAACCGAGTATAAGAGCGTGGACAATGAGTTTTCGGATGAAGATATTTTTTCATATGCCTGTGCAGCTGAAGCCTTTTCAGAGCATCCTATAGGAAAGGCAATTGTAAACTCATATAGGAAAAGTTTTCAAACAGTATATACAAATGCGAAGATTTTAATATGACTGTAGGCAGAGGAGTTTCTTCCGTCATAAACGGCAAGAGAGTGATTGCAGGAAACAAAAAGCTCATGAACGACAATAAAATATCTGTAGAATATGCGGATACAAAAAAGTATGATAATCAAGGATGTACTGTAATCTATATCGGAATAGACGGAAAGTTTGCAGGTTATGTAGTACTTTCGGATACATTGAGAAGTGAAAGCAAAAATATGATTGACAGCCTGAATGAAATAGGGGTAAGTCCTATTTTACTTACAGGGGATAATGTAAATGCGGCCACATCCATAGCAAATGCACTTAATATAGCCGAGCATTGTGCGGAGTGTATGCCTGAGGATAAGTTAAACTTTATTGATAACAGGGAGAAATTAAAAAGTTCGGTTTGTATGATCGGTGACGGAGTAAATGATGCACCTGCACTTAAGAGAGCTACAGTAGGTATTGCTATGGGCGGTATCGGAAGTGATATAGCTATAGAGGCTGCAGATATAGCGCTTGTGGACGATGAGGTGAAGGAACTTCCACATCTGTTGTCACTGTCAAAGAGGATTATGAACACAATCAAATTAAATATGTCATTTTCAATGGGATTAAACTTCATTGCAATAGTGCTTGCAATTACAGGTATACTAAATCCGATAGTAGGAGCATTGGTACACAATGCAGGTTCTATAGCGGTTATAATAAATTCTTCACTTCTGCTTAGGTGGAAAGGTTATATAAAAAAAGTAGGCGGTTCATTTTTGGACCGCCTTTTTTTAATGATTTAGTATATAATGATATGTGGTCAAAATTTAAATATTTATATGAGACCGATAACCAAATACCGTTATAAAGAGGAGAAAATGAGCGAAAAAGAAAAGATGCTTGCAGGAAAGATATATGACCCTACAGATGAAGAGCTGACAATATTGAGGACAAAGGCACATAGACTTTCACAGCATTACAACACATTATTTGAAGATGATAATTTGAGGAATACTATTATAGATGAGCTGATACCTAATAAAGGTGAGGGACTTTATTTACAAGGTCCTATTTATTTTGACTACGGTATCTTTACAAGCTTCGGCAAAAACTGCTATGCAAACTTCAACTTTACAGTGCTTGATTTATGCCCTGTGAATATAGGAAGTAATGTATTTTTCGGTCCGAACTGCAGTCTTATGACACCGATGCATCCGTTAAGGTGGCAGGAGAGGAATATCAAGTTTAAGGATGATAAAACAGCCTATGACGATGAGTATGCAAAGCCTATAAATATAGGTGATAACTGTTGGATTGCCGCAAATGTAGTGATAACAGGCGGAGTGACTATAGGAGAGGGCTGTGTGATAGGAGCAGGAAGTGTGGTCACTAAGGATATACCTGCAAACAGTCTGGCGGCAGGAAATCCTTGCAAAGTTATAAGAGAGATAAATGAAAAGGACTCGATAAAATATAAAAAAGAATTATTTTGACAGATAGGAAATAAGATGAACAAAGAAATATTAAAAGAGTGGTCAATAGATATACTGGTGGATATTATTGCAGGTATATTTATGGGAATAGGAACTTACTGCTTTGCAGCAGCGTTCAAGTTTCCGATGGTGGGATTTACAGGACTTGCACTGATACTGTATCAGCTTTTTCGGCTTACCGGTAGGTATAGGAACTATAGTACTTAATATCCCTTTTGCTATAATCTCATATAGGGAAATCGGAAGAAAGTTTTTATTAAAATCAATCAAGTCAATTATTATAACATCAATAATGATTGATATTGTTGCAAAGTTTGTGCCGGCGTATCAGGGAGAGTATATACTTGCAGCTATATGTACGGGAGTTATTTCCGCCACAGGCTACGCACTGATATTTATGAGGGATTCTTCTACAGGCGGAGCCGACTTTATAATGGTACTTATTCATCACTTCTTCCCACATTTTTCACTTGGAAAGATAGCGCTTGTAATAGACTCCTGTATAATTGTGCTTGGAGTTGCACTTGTATCAAAGAATGTAAACAGTCTTATATACGGACTTATTATTGCATATCTTGTTGCTACAGTGCTTGATAAGGCGATGGACGGGCTTACAGCAGGTAAGCTTATTATGATTATATGTGACAAGCCTAAGGATATGGCAAAGGAAATAGCAAGTCTTATAGACCGCGGTTCCACATATCTTAAGGCTGTGGGAAGCTATACCGATGAAGAGAGAGATGTAGTTATGTGTGCCTGCAGAGTAAAGGAAGTACATACCGTACGTCAGGCGGCAAAGAAATTGGACCCGAGATCATTTGTTATAATAATTGACTCAAATGAGGTTGCAGGAGAAGGATTCAGACATTTATAAGGTGAGATATGAATATATTTGAAGAAAAGAAGATAAAAGTGGAGGACGCCATATTGGCACTTGACCTTGACGGAACATTGACCAATTCAAAAAAGCAGGTAACTGAAAATACAAAGGCGGCCATAGACAGATTTATAGATGCGGGCGGAACCGTGGTACTTGCCTCAGGCAGACCTACATTCGGTGTAATGCCTGTAGCAAAGATATTGGAACTTGATAAAAGGGCGGTTATATACTTTCGTATAACGGCGGTTGCTTCTTGGATTGTAAGAACAATGAGCAACTTTTTATGAAGGAATTGACACATGAGTACCTGCCGATACTTGAAAAACAGGCAAACGAGTTCGGCATCAACCTTATGACGTACAACGGTGACAAGGCATATGCACTTGATATAGACGAGCAGTATTATATGTTGGAGATTACCATCAATCATTTTATCAGAGTAAAGGCAAACCCTTTGACTCCGCAGATTACTTTCCCGATAATCAAATGTCTGATGACTGCGGACGGCGATTATCTTGCAAAGGTTGAAAAAGAAATGAAAAAATACTGGGAAGACAGGTTAAATATTGTTCGCCCGAGCCTTATTTCCTTGAGGTGACTGAAGTGGGCATAGACAAGGCGAGTACGCTTACCGGTATGGTAAAAAAGCTTGGAAAGAGTGTCGATAATCTGATTTGTTGCGGAGACGGATTTAACGACTTGTCAATGATAAAGGCGGCAGGTATAGGAGTGGCTATGTCAAACGCACAGGACAAGGTAAGAGAAGCCGCAGACTACATCACAAAGTCAAATGACGAAGACGGCATTGTCAATGTGATAGAGAAGCTTTTTGAGTGGGAGAAATAGGAGGAAGGAGGAAGCAGATTCCTCCTTTATTATTTTCTTACGAGCCAATGATATCACCGACCTCTCTGAATGCAAGTGCTATTTCCGAGTTATTGGTTGTATCATAAATTTCTTCATTCTGTTCACCAAGTACAATATCACGGAAGTAGAAATCTCTTAAGTTGTTATTTTCTTTTATATTAGATAATCTTATATATCTGTTGTCAGGATTTGTTGTTGTAAAGGCAATAAAGCCACGGTCAATAGTTTCCAAAGGTCTTAGATTGTGCGATGTAAAAATAAGCTGTCCCTTACCTTTTTCCGATAATATTCGCAGCAGTTCTCCAAGTAAGTATTCAAAAATACCTGAGTCCAGTTCATCAATAGCTATAGTAATAGAAGATACATTATACATAACTATAAAAAGTTGGAGTATGGATATTATCTTTTGATTCCCTCCGATTCATAACACAAAGGAATTTGTTTATTATTTTTTTATTTGACATAAGTTGAAAGGAATGACTTTTTAACACCGTCGGCAGACACAGTCAGCCCCATGTCCATTATGCCTATAGTAAGTCCCTGGTACAATTTGTGTAAGTACCGTATTCATATTTTTTTATTATGTAATAAGTATATCATAGCAGCCAAAAAGTAAATTAAGCCAAGAGATAGATACTAAAATGTATCAAAAATGTTGTTCATTATTTAATAATCAAAAAAATAAAAACAAGATATACAAAAAAATATAAGTGCTTACCGATATGATTAATGCTAACCTTTTTAGAGATATGGTATATAATAGAACACAGTATGATGATATAGAAAAGATAAGGAAGGTATATATGAACAGAGGAAAAAGACCTAAGATAAAAATTACTGTTACAGACAGAAGGGGAAAGATGGGTTGCCACAGAGGACACCATGTAGGAGAAGTGTTTGATTATGACGAGGACAGAGGAAAGATTTGTCCTATGGCAATGCACTGCGCCTTCCCGTATATAGATATTTTAAGATATGGCGGAAGCTTTTCCCGGACAACCTGAGGGTTGTGCCGAGTTTTGCTGCTCCGATGCGGATGTGATTTTAGTTTTTAAGGCTGAGATGGAAAAATAACCGTGAAAAAACAGCGTCAGAAAGGTACTTATGTTAGGTAAAACACATTTTTCAGTAGGCATGGCGGCAGGTCTTGTTGCCTGCAGACCGCAAAGTCTGTCAATGCTTGTTGCAGGTACTGCAATAGCCGGATTTGGCGGAATTATCAGTGATATAGATGTCGGAACGTCGGATGCACATAATAAGGTGGATCATATTATCGGATTGGCAGGACTTAGTATCTTTGGGGTAGTGGTGGCAGACGCCTTATTTCATGTAGGTATTTATAACAGATTGATGGCAGACAGCAATATTGCTCGTATTATCGTGGGGGTATTGGCATTTTTGGGTATATGTACATTCGGAATGAGGCAACCGCACAGGTCGTTTATGCATTCATTTGCGGCGCTGCTTGGTTTGAGCTTTTTTACTTATATTATCTTTCCTGATATTACGCCGTACTTCTTTGTAGGCTTCATATCACATATGGTGATTGATGCTTTCAACGGAAAGAGAGAAAAGATATTTTGGCCTTTAGGTAAAGGCTTTGCACTGCGTCTATGTAAGGCGGACGGACTTGTAAATAAGCTCTTATTTCATATATCAAATATTGCGGTATTTTTGCTCATACTTACATCAAGACCGGTGCAAACTACAGCAATGCATATACTTAGGGTAATACATAGATAATAAAGACATCCGAAGCGGTGTCTTTTTATTTTTGTAAGTAGAAGGTGTTTTTTTAACGTACAGCTTCTTTTTGTATAATATCTTTATAAGAATACATAATAAAAGTTGTGAGGTAGAGTATGTGGAAAGAGCAAAAAAATACCGAGATTTGATTTATAGGAGGGATTATGGGAAAAGTTTATCTGAAAACAAGATACGACATCGGGATGAATATGTTCATTCCACACAGCTACAATATTGCAAACGCTATGTACGGGTTTAGGGAACTTGGAGCAGAGATAGTTCCGTATCAAAAGATAGATGAGATATATGACAATGTTAGAAGAGAAGATATTGTTTTAGATTATATTGACCAATGTAAAAGTATATTTTTAAAATTCGGTATTGTGCCTGATGTTCCGGACTATCCGGATATCCTAAAGCCCTTTTTTGGCAGAAATATTTGGAAAGATACTATAGACAGTATCTCATCCAATGAAGAAAAGTGGTCGGCAGGATATTTTGTCAAGCCTATAAGGGGAAAGGCATTTGTAGGAAAGATAATAAGCAGTATATCTGATCTGGTAGGCTGTGGTAACTGTTATGAAAATTATGAGGTGCTTGTAAGTGAGCCGATTGGTATATGTGCAGAGTGGAGATGCTTTATTACATACGATAGGATTGTAGATGTCAGACCGTATGGAGTACTGCTTGATCCTAAAAGAAAAAGTTATATGTATCATTATGATGCGAAAGTATTGGAGGCTATGTTGGAATCATTCAACAAATGGGAGGAAAGACCGGCGGCTTGCAGTATGGACATATGCGTTACAAAAGACAATAAGACATTATTGGTAGAACTTAATGATGCGTATGCGCTTGGTTGCTACGGGTTGGCGGGTATATATTATGCAAAGCTGATTTCGGCAAGGTGGAGTCAGTTAACGGGTGTAAAAGATGAGTATCACTTTTAAATAAGGAAGAGTAATAATGAAAATAATAATTACCGATTCGGGATTATTTTGGAATCCTTGGAATCCTGTTTTGAAAAAGTATAAAGACTTGGTTACAGTGGTATGGCTTAGAGGGGCGAAGAGTACAGCCATGTGGGACCATGTGCAGGCACCTGTGACAAATGTGATGAGGAATCGAAGTATTTAAGTGATGAGCTTTCAAAGATACCCAAGGAAAAGCAAAAGATACCGAGATTTGAGTTGTAGGAGGGATTATGCTTGATGAGATTATGTCGATTTCGAGACTGAGAATGGGCACAGACGGAAAGGGAGTATCAACCTTGGTGGCATTTTTTGATTGTCCGTTAAAGTGTAAATACTGTATAAATGAAGGCTGTCACAGGACAAAGCAACAACTTGAGGTTTTTATGTATCCACAGTTTTCCCCTAATGAAGTAATAGACATACTGAAGAAAGATGATATATATTATCTGATGAGTGGCGGCGGAATGGTCTTTGGCGGAGGTGAACCGCTGCTGCATTCAAAATTTATACATAAAATATGTACTTTGGCAGACAGCAGGTGGGCAAGGAGAATAGAAACTTCACTCAATGTGCCTTGGGATTATATAAAACCTGTACTTTATGATATGGACGAGTGGATTATAGATATAAAGGATATCAATAATGATATATATAAAAAGTATACAGGTATAAGCAATCAAAAATATGCTAAAGAATCTGCTTAGACTTGGAAATAAGATTTCAGCAGAGAAAATACATATAAGAGTACCGAAAATATCAGGCTATAATTCTGCATACGATGTGGAAAAATCTGTAGAGTGGATAAGAGAAAATATGTCAATAGAACCTGAAGTATTTGAGTATAAGAAAATATAGTTTATACTGATATAGGACTATGAAAGGAAATTATTAAAATGAGCAGAAAATCTGAAATAGAGCTGACAAATATGTGCCTTATATGTGACGGTAATAAGGTACTTGTACAGGAAAAGGCGGGAACAAATGGACTTGTGTTTCCGGGAGGCCATGTAGAAGAAGGGGAGTCACTGCTTGAATCGGTAGTCAGAGAGATGAAGGAGGAGACGGGTCTTACTATAGAAAATCCCAAGGTTTGCGGCTTTAAGGATTGGATACAGGAAGACGGCACAAGGTATATTGTAATGCTGTATAAAACACATAAGTTTACCGGAGAGTTGAAATCCTCCGATGAAGGCCGTGTCTTTTGGATAGACAGAGCCGACATTAACAGCGCCAATCTCATTTGGAATATGAAAGAACTTTTGAAGATATTTGACACGGATTTATACAGTGAATTCTTCTTTAAAAATAAAAGACGGCAAGTACAAAGGCAAGCTGCTGTGATGATAGCTATCGGTTAGGTTAAACTTATAAAAATAATTGACAATACAGTTATTATATGTAATACTGTATCGGCAGGGTTAGGAATTACTAACATATATTTATTTTATGGAGGATTTATGAGAAAGAGATATCTAACTATATTGGCACCGGCAGCATTGGCACTTATGATAACAGGATGTGGAAAAGCGGCAGATACATCCTCATCAGCAGAAAGTACTTCGGCACAGACTGAGAGTAAGTCTAAGGCAAGCGCTGAGAGCAAGACAGACATCAGCAACAAGGATTATGTATATGCAAAGATAAATATTCCATATGCAGACTATTACTATGGCGAGATTAACGATATAGCACCTGAGGCAGATCCTGCAAAGCTTACACCGAAGCTTGATGCACCGGATGCGGCTGCAAGTATAAGAAATGAAGGCAATTACGATGCTGTAAGTTCAGCTACAAATAAGAAAGCGGCAAAGTATACAAGTGCAGTTTCGGAAGTTGAAGGAGACGGCTCAAAAATTACCGGAGTAACAGAGGTTAATGTAGCTATTTCAAAATCTCTTTATGAGGCGGCTAAGAAGGCAATAGAGGAAAAGAAAGAGTCTACAAATCCTTTACTTACATTTGTAGGTGAGATGACAGAGACAACAGATACTACACCTGCAGAGTACAAAGTGCTTAATTCAGACGGAACATTCTCAAAGACAGTCGGAAACACTGTAAAGAATGATGCAAAGGCTGAAATCACCACTACATCAAAGTACGGAAACTATGAGATAGATATAAAGGACTTGGAACTTGAAGTAGGCAATGTACAGGGTGTTGTAATGGAGACCAAGGAAGGCAAGAAGTATGGTCTTGAGCACCTTCAGAATATTTGGCTTACACCGTCAGAGCTTGCATTTGCAGCGGCACCGTTTAAGGAGGTTCATGGAAATACTCAGTCATACCTTCGTTATCAGGATATTCCGGGACAGACAATCTCAAAGATTACATATCTGTTAAAGGACGCAGACGATATAGAGATAGATACAGATCTTTTCTGTAAGCTTTTGGCACCTGAAAACTACAGTATAAAAGGTGATGAGAGTGCAAACTACAGCAAAGACGGTACACAGATTCATTACACAATAACATCTGACGACAGTAAGTACGCTTTAGGCAGAATTGTATCAAGAAATAAAGACGTTGATATAGCAAATGTAAAGGATGAGAACGGAACACTTAATCTGCCTAAGGAAGTTGTACCGGGTAAGTATCAGTTCATCTTTACAAATGACAAGTATACGGATTTGAGCTTTACAGCTACAATCAACTCAGGTCTTACAGCAGATAAGTTCCACTTTGAGAACAACGCACTTAAGCTGGATGAGAATGAGTTAGGACTTACATTAAAAGAATACTTGAATGCTACCACATCTGCAAAGGTAAATGATACAGAGTATAAGGGCGGCAAGGGAAGAAAGTTCGGAAAAAGTGGCATTCAATGAAGACGGAAGCATAAATTTGGATGCAAAATACAGCAATGACGGTAAGGATGATCCTGTATTTAAGGATGCGGGAACATATAAGATTGAACTCAGTGCCGACGGATATCCTGACTTGACATTTGAGGTAACAAAGTAATGAGGCTTATCGCATGTCTGATAACAGCATTGGTCTTTTTTCTACCTCTTTAGAAAAAAACCCTATAAAAAAACATGCAACATTATTTTTTATATAGCAACGGTTATAATAAGTGTCCTGTCTGTATTGGCACCGAAGAAGGGATTACCGTTTGTAATTGATTATCTTGTAAAAAATATATTGGCGAGAGGCACCTTGGCGGGTGCCCTCTTTATCCTGGTTATGGTGGCTTCGGTATGTCCTGCGGCAAAGCTTAGAGGACTGTTACTACGTACCAGAGGCGAGATGGCAATTATAGCGGCACTTCTTACACTTATCCATAATATATCATACGGTAAGTACTACTTTGTAGCTTTGTTTACGAAGATTTCAGATCTGGATGCACCTAGAATATTTGCAGCGGTGTTGTCACTGGTTATGATTGTGATTTTGATTCCGCTTACCGTAACATCATTTATGGTTATCAGGAAGAAGATGAACCCTAAGAAGTGGAAATCATTACAAAGGCTTTCATACATATTTTACGGACTTTTGTTTATACATATATCAATGATATTCAGTATATCTATAGCAAAGGGACATCTAAGCACTTTATTTGACCTTAGTGTATATGCAATTATATATATTGCATATCTTATATGCAGAGCAAAGAAATATGAGAAACAAAGAATACTGTGTATCATTTTCATGGTTGTGATCTGTGCACTGTATATACCGATTGCCCTAGTGGGCTTCAAAGGTTCAAAGACTCAAAAAGAGAATGTGACTACAAGTGAGAGTGCAGGTACAAATGCAAGCTCGGATGCGACCTATAAGGACGGAACTTATGAGGGCAGTGCTACAGGATACAGCGGTCAGATGACTGTTTCTGTTACAGTCTCATGCTGCAAGATATCTGAAATAAATATAGTGGATACAGGAGATGATGAGGAGTATCTGATAGATGCCAAGGATGTCATCCCGCAGATTATAGAAAAACAATCCACAGAAGTGGATGCTGTAAGCGGAGCGACACACAGCTCCAAAGGCATAATAAATGCAGTAGCAAAAGCGCTTGAGAGTGCAAAAGAATAAAATCAAAGTCTCGGGAAACCGGGGCTTTTTTGTTGCAACGTACTTGTATAATGGATATCTTTTGCTATACTTATGTTAGATAGGAGGTGTGGAAATGGCAAAGGAAAATCTTACATTAAGGATTGATAGTGAGCCGAATGAAACCACATATAATGCTATGGAGTCTGCCAAAAATGATGAAGACGTATATGGTTCTTTTTATATAGGGGAGAAAAATGGAATTTGAGGAGAAGAAAAAGAGCAAAAAGAAATTATTTATAGTATCTATAATATTATTGGCGGTTGGTCTATTCGCATACTTTGACAGAGAAAAGTTTTGTTGGGCTTTATTCATTATCGGTTGTATAGCATATGGTGGCGGTGGTATTAGCTATGTAAAGAAAAAGCTGGATGAAAACTATAAGGAAAGATATGAGTCGACTAAAGCTGCAGCAGTTGTGATATGCCTTATGATATATCTTATCGGTGTTGCCGCCCTTATTTGGGTATTTGAGGAAAATGAGAAGAACAAGGTGGAAGATACCAAGCCATATTACAATATATTGGCACCGTCACATGGTACAGGTACAATTAACAGAAAAGAGATGGAAGAATATTTAGATGAAGAACTTTATTACTCAGAATTACGTTCGGCTTATATTACTGATAAAAAGAAAGAATGGATAGACAGTGTTAATAAATGCTTAGATGATATTGTCGGAGACAGAAAAAAATCAATAGATATAAAAAAGAAATAATTATAAAATCGCTTTAACTTTTACAGTTTTTTCACTTAGGGGGAGCATTATGGAGTTCAAGAAGAAGAAAAAGAGCAAAAAGAAATTATTCATAATATCCATAATATTGTTGGCGGTCGGTGTATTTGCATATTTTAATAAAGAGAAGTTCTGTTGGGCTTTATTTATTATCGGGAGCTATGTTATTTAATAACACGGGAATGACATTTATAAAGGAAAAGCTTGATAAAAGCAAAAAAGAAAGATATATGCCGACTGAGGCTACAGCATTTTGGATAAGTTTTATAGCATATATTATCGGTGCTTTTAGCCTTCGTTTGGATGAAAGAGGGGAGAAAAAGGTGGAGGATACAAAGCCTACGCTGTATTACAATACGGTATTGCCTTCAAAAAGTTATGATATGAATGTAACTGATAAAAAGAAATATGGAGCTTTATTATAGGTTCAGAATACTATTCATTCTCATACGGGGAAGAGAATCCGGACAAAAAGAAAGAATGGATAGACGGGGTTAATAACAGTTTAAAAGATATTGTAGGAGATGAGAGAGACGGACAGGAGTAGATTTGGGGCTGTTGCATACAGTGCAGCGGCTCTTTTTAATACCGAAAGCTGATTAGTGAGGAGCTGTTGCAGAGTAAAAGCCTATATACATTTAAAATATAAAGTTTTGAAGGCATTTTTATCGTACAGTATATATTGTAGAATACGAGTATAATAAAAATAACCCGGAGGCGGAAATGAAGCATATAGTTGTAGATTTGGAAATGAACAGTATAAGCAATAAATATAAGGACTTTGATTGTACTATGGAGACTATTGAAATAGGTGCTATAATGTTGGATGAAAACTATCAGGAGATTTCATCATTCAGAACCTATGTAAGGCCTGAATACAATAACAGAATCAGACCATTGATAAGCAGATTGACAGGCATTACCTATGATATGGTGATAAATGCTCCTAAGTTTGATGAAGCAATGAAGATGTTTTCAAATTGGTGCTTGGGTGTGAATGACGATATCAAGATATATGCTTGGAGTGAAAATGATTATAAGCAAATCTCAAAAGAGATAAGCTTAAAGAAATATGAATTAAGTTTGGATGAAGAAAGAGTTTATTTGACAGAATGGCATGACTTTCAGGCGGAGTTTGACAAAGAACTTGGATTTGAGAAGCAGCTTTCATTGAAGATGGCGCTTGATATGGCAGGTGTCGACTTCCTTGGAAGAGAGCACAGCGCACTTGATGATGCAAGGAATACCGCTAAGCTTTTTAATATATTCAATGACAGAGAGATGTTTGATTGCACACTGAAAAAGATTGCGGAGGCAATGAAACCTACAGATTTCGGGACATCACTTGGAAGTATGTTCGATTTGTCAGGTTTTGCAGTGGCATAGTTTAAGGATAAAAGATGGATGCTAAAAAGTTTCTTGATTGTATAAACGAAAGATATAAACGAAATGTAAAAAGTGATTTGATTGTACTTGATTCAGCAAGTGAGGGTACAAAGTATAGTGATACTGCGATACCTTTCGCCAAGGGGAGCGATTTCTTTAAGAAAAGAGAAGAAACACCGAAGAAAATCTATGAGATGATAAATATGTACAGCTATGATGAGTATCCGTGGTATCAAAAGAGTAAGAATTTCTATAAGCAGGGAAAGTTTATGGAAGACTATGAGGATAATTACTATGAGAAGGTGAGAGATTATTGCGGTTACTTTGTCACATATCATGAGCTTAATGCCAATCAGCTCAGGTCCTACTTTACATGGAGGACAGATATAAGGAAGGGTAATTATAGGAGTACATATACATCATTTATATATCTGTATATCTATGAGCTTCTTTGTGGAATAGGTACCGTATCAAAGTATGACACTATAAATAAAGTTAAAAGAGTTGGAAGAAAATGTCTTAAACCTTGAAGGCATAGAAAACGCTGCTCAGATAAAGAGAAACTTAAACAGATGGTATTTTGAATACTCCGTTATAAATGGCTTCAGTGCAGATGAAATCAAAGAATACATAGGGGGAGATGCTTTCAAATGGGATGAAGCGATAGAAATATTTAAAAAGCCCGAAAATCACTCAGATAATGAGATATTTGACGCATTGGTGTTTTTATTGGGAAGCAGGGTGGCAGGCTCTCTGAGTGTGAAAAAACAAAAAGAAAATATGATATATATTTTTGCCTATGTTTGGAAAGCTATATTAAAAGCAGGCAGTATTGATGGTCAAACTGTTTTCACACATTGCTTTAGCAGATTGCAAAGTAAAAGGTGGTACCCGCTTGGTAACACTCCATATATTGAAGAAAGCTGTGAGGGAACTGATTATATATTGAACAGTATAAGGTCTTATCACTACAGTAAGCAGGTATGGAAGGAAAAATCATACAGTAAAGAATGTTTTGACAGAAAAAAGCTTACCTCGATATTTCGTGAGATTGACAGATATATGAGAGCGGAGTATAAACTGGGGTATTATCTGAAGGAAAGAGAAGAAGATAAATGGATAAGAGATTATGTCAAAGAAGCGTTTGATAAAGCCGTCTTTGAGTTGAATAAAACCAAAAAGCAGCAGATAGATATTGACTTTTTTGCTCTAAAAAAAATCAGAAGCGATGCGGATATCACAAGGGAGAGCCTTATGGTGGAAGAATCCGAAGATAAAATCTTTGATATATCGGACATGACGGATAATGAAAAGACACAGGAAGAAGAGATTGTTAAACCGGATATGCCGACAGATATGGATATAAATATAAGGATTTTAGAATGTATACTGACAGGGGAAGACTATAAGCACTATATAAAGGAAAACAACCTCTTTGCTTCCATTGTCACTGATACAATCAATGAAAGTTTTTTTGATGATATCGGTGACAATATACTGGAATGTGACGGCGAGGATATTTACCTGATTGAAGATTATAAAGAAGATATTTTAGATATAATGGAGAGATTATGAGTGACGAGAAAAAGGTACCGAAGCGAATTGCGCAGACACTTATCAATTCGCTAAAGGGCGGAGTGGTGCCGAGAACGGGACTGCCATATATTACAGTAGGAAGAAAGAATGAGATTGAGGCACTACTTCACGATGTGGATATCGTATCTGAGGGAGGTGCTTCGTTCAGGTTTATTGTAGGCAAGTATGGAAGCGGAAAAAGCTTTTTATTACAGACTATAAGAAACTACGTGATGGATAAGGGCTTTATAGTGGCGGATGCCGACCTCTCACCTGAGCGCAGGTTGCAGGGTACCAAGGGACAGGGACTTGCAACCTACAGAGAACTTATCAGCAATCTGTCTACGAAGACAAAGCCTGAGGGAGGAGCCGTTACCCTGCTCCTTGACAAATGGATTAACAAAATCCAAGCGGAATGTATGGAGGAGAGTAAGTTCCTTCCGGGAAGCGGTGAGCTTTCTTTGGAGGTGGATAAAAAGATTTATTTTACCTTATCAAGCCTTTCAGAACTGGTGCACGGATTTGAGTTCGGAAATATTTTGTCAAAGTATTACCATGCCTATATAGAAGGTGATGACGATATGAAGATGAAGATAGTGCGTTGGTTTCGAGGTGAATATACAAGAAAGACGGATGCCAAAGAGGCGCTTGGAGTCAATATAATAATCACTGACGATGATTGGTATGAGTATATCAAGCTGTTTGCCATGTTTTTCAGACTGGCAGGTTACTCGGGGATGATGATTATGGTGGATGAGCTTGTCAATATCTACAAAATACCGAATGCGATTACCAGACAGTACAACTATGAGAAGATGCTTACAATGTACAATGATACATTGCAGGGGAAGGCGAAATACTTGGGTATTATAATGGGAGCCACACCGCAGACACTTGAAGATAAGAGAAGGGGAATATACAGCTATGAAGCCCTTCGCTCAAGACTTGCAGAGGGTAAGTTTTCAAGACCGGGCATGAGGGACTTGCTCTCACCGGTTATCAGATTGGATCCGCTCACACCTGAGGAGATGCTGGTGCTTTGCGAAAAACTGGCGGATATTCATGCAGGACTTTATGATTATAAAAAGACTTTGACTGACAAAGATTTGGGTGATTTTATAAAGCTTGAGTATTCAAGGATTGGAGCAAGTGAAAATATCACTCCGAGAGAGGTTATAAGAGATTTTATAGAATTGCTTGATTTACTTTACCAAAATCCTAATCTAAGTATAAGTGAACTTTTAAATTCGGAGGGTTTTGATTTTGCAAAGCCTGATAACGTGTCTGATAATGTAGACGAGAATTTTGTGGAGTTTACACTATGAATGTGTTTGAGAGATATGCCCCTTTTATCAGGAATTATATCTATGAATCAGGTTGGCAGATGCTTAGGGGAGTACAAAATGCGGCAGGTGATGTGATATTTAATACTGATGAAAATCTTTTGCTTACGGCTTCGACCGCTTCAGGTAAAACTGAGGCGGCGTTTTTCCCTATACTTACATTACTAAAAGAGAATCCCTCAAAGAGTGTGGGAGTACTATATATTGCACCTCTTAAGGCACTTATAAACGACCAGTTTGAGAGGTTGAGCCGCATATGTGAGGAAGCGGACATCAATGTGACAAGATGGCATGGAGACACCACGCAGACGGGAAAGAGAAAACTTTTAAGAAAGCCGTCAGGAATTTTACAGATTACACCCCGAGTCGCTTGAATCTTTGATGATAAATAAGCATATGGAAATTGTATCTTTATTTCATGACCTCAGGTTTATAGTGATTGATGAGATTCACTCGCTGCTACGCGGAGACAGGGGACTACAGACCTTTTGCCTGATAGAGAGATTATGTAAGGCGGCAGGCTGTGACCCAAGAAGGATAGGGCTTTCGGCAACTATCGGAAATCCAAAAGCGGCAGGAGATTTTTTGGCTTGTGGAAGCAAGAGAAAGACTCTGATTCCGGAGTTTGACAGAGGTAAGGAAAAGTGGAGACTGTCTATGGAGCATTTTTTTAATACGGCTCCACAGGCGGGAGAGGATAAAGAAGATTCTATAAGCGAACCGATAGGTGACAGAGCTCCTACCGGAGCAAATCCGGGGCTTGCTTATATCTTTGAGCATACAAAGGGAAGAAAATGTCTGATATTTACAAACTCACGTGAGGAATGTGAGGCGGTGTGTCAGAATCTTTTGCAATACTGTGAGGTAAACCGTGAACCTGACAGATTCCTTATTCACCACGGCAATCTGTCCGCGTCTTATCGTGAGAGTGCGGAAGATGAGATGAGAGACGACGAGTCGCTTGTTTCGATATGTGCAACAGCGACACTTGAACTTGGTATAGATATAGGCAGACTTGAAAGAGCATTTCAGATAGATGCTCCTTTTACCGTATCGGGATTTCTTCAAAGACTTGGAAGGACGGGAAGAAGGGGAGAGCCGGCACAGATGTGGTTTGTGATGAGAGAAGACCATCCGGAGCCGAGGGCAATTATGCCGGAGATGATACCGTGGTATCTGATACAGGGGATTGCACTGGTGCAATTATATATAGAAGAAAGATTTGTAGAACCTCCAAGGCTTGAGCGGTTGCCTTTCAGCCTGCTCTATCATCAGACGATGTCCACACTGGCATCAAACGGAGAGATGAGTGCGGGAGAGCTTGCATCAAAGGTACTTACACTTTCGGCTTTCAGGAAAATAAGTCAGGAAGATTTTAGGAATCTTTTATTGCATTTGATTGAGACGGACCACATAAACAGGACCGAAGGCGGAGGACTTATAGTAGGAATAAGCGGTGAGAGAGTTGTAAACAGCTATAAGTTCTATGCCGTATTTATGGAAAATGTGGAATACTCGGTTCGCAGTGAATCACAGGAACTTGGAACCATTGTAAAACCGCCTGCAATCGGCGGTAAGGTAGCCATTGCAGGCAGAGTTTGGGTAGTGGAAGAGGTGGACCACAAGAAAAGGGCAATCTATGTAAGCCTTATAAAGGGAAATATTCCTGCATACTTCGGTGATGTGCCCGGAGATATACATACTCATGTGCTTGAGAAGATGAAAGAAGTTCTTTGTACAAACGCTACATATATGTATCTGATGAACAATGCAAAGGCAAGACTTGATCAGGCAAGAGCTTGCTTTGATATGGCAAAGTTAAAAGACAGAGTGCTTATACATCTTGGAGGAAATATGTGGGCGCTTTTTCCTTGGCTTGGCAGCTACGCCTTCTTAGCTTTGGAGAGATTTTTGAAAATACACTGCGCAAGGGAACTCGGACTTAAGGGTTTAAGCCCTGTAAGACCGTATTTTATACAGTTCAGTATGAGTGTGAGTGAAAAAGAATTTTATAAAATTGTATGTAAGAAAGCCTGTGAAGACATAGATCCGCTCTCACTTGTATATGAAAAGGAAGTAGCTGTTTTTGAAAAGTATGACGAATTCGTACCCGATGAACTTGTAAAGAAGGGATTTGCCTACGGAGTACTTGATATTGAGGGGATGAAAAAGAGAGTGAGAGAGTGGGAGAAGTTTTTGTAAAGATGTTGCATAGAATATATATAAAATATATAATTGTATTAAATAAAGAACATATGGAGGAGTAATATGGTAGCTACAGAGACAATCACCATTAATGTACCTATAGGTATGTCAAGGTATCTCGTCGCAGCGGATCCCGAGTCTGAACTTAGGAGAAATGCTTTTGCTTTTTATATCCATATATATATAATCAAACAATATCACATGGAAGAGCGGCAGAAATTTTAGGAGTAAGCAAGTCTGACTTGATTACAATTTATGATAAACTCGGGTATTCGTATTATGATTTGATACAAGATGATTTGGAAGAAGATATAAATACCTTTTAAGAAGCTAAAGAGTATGAGGTAGAAGTTATGATTGTGGTTTCCGACACAACGCCTCTGATTTCACTATTAAAAATAGATAAGGTATATTTATTGGAGAAATTATTTGGTAAGATACTTATTCCACAAGCAGTATTCGATGAGTTGGTGATAGATAAACGCTTTATTGAAGAAGCGGATATAATCAGAAATAATAGTCAGATTGAAGTTAAAGAGGTAGGTAGCTTAGAAGCGGTAGATATTCTTAGAAGAGTCACAGGACTTGATATAGGCGAGAGTGAAGCTATAGTTTTAGCAGATGAGTTAAGCGCAGATGTATTATTGATGGATGAAGCTAAGGGGAGGAATGTATCAAAAGATCTGGGACATAAGGTAATGGGAACTATAGGTATAATTATGGTCGCGTATGAGGAAAATTTGCTGACATCCGAAGATGTCAAAGAATGTATAGAACAACTGAAGAAATCAGGTAGACATATAGGAAGTAGATATTATAATATGTTGCTTAGTAGGATTGACAGCCGTCTGCAGTAATAATGTTTGAGAGGAAGGAAAACTGCCTTCCTTTTTTATATGGATTTTATTATAAAAAAATGCTATGTTATTAAAAGTAGAAAGGTGGTGGCTTTATGATAAAAGCGGTGCTGTTTGATATGGACGGTCTGATGTTTGATACTGAGAGGTTGTATGGGAATGCGTGGCAAAATGCAGCCAAGTTGCAAGGGACTTTAAGATAAGTGATGAGGCAATATTACAGATAAAGGGTGCCAATAAAGCTTTGGTATATAAGATATTGAAAGAAGATGCAGGAGAAGGCTTTGATATTGACAAAGGCAGAGATGCAAGAGAAGAATATATAACAAATCATATAAAGAAGCACGGTATAACCAAGAAAAAGGGCCTTGATGAGTTGCTCATTTTCCTTAAAGAAAACAATATAAAGACCTGTCTTGCAAGCTCCACAAAGAGAGAGGTAGCGCTAAGATATCTGAAGATGGCGGATGTATACAAGTACTTTGACGACTTTACCTGTGGAGATGAAATAGAAAACGGCAAGCCTGCACCTGATATCTTTTTAAAGGCGGCAGGAAAGCTTGGCACAGATATAAAAGAATGCCTTGTATTGGAGGATTCGATAAACGGAATAAAAGGCGGATTATCGGCAGGGGCAAGAGTGATAATGGTGCCTGATACTATAGAGCCTACAGATGAGATAAGAGAAAAGGTTGATGCAATAGAGCCTGACTTGGAGGCGGTAATAGAGTGGATAAGTAAGGAAAACAAATGAGAGAAAGAGAAATAAATCTCAAATATATAGTTTTACAGGGACTGTATTGGATGCTTTATTGTGTAGGTGCGGGTTTTATATCATTCTACCTACAGGGAAACGGCTTTAACAACAGTTTGATAGGCATAATAACTGCAATATTTTGTCTTGTTGCAGTTATATTACAGCCGATTGCAGGGAATATATGTGACAGAATAGAAGTATTGACATGGAAGAGACTTATAATAATTCTCAGTATACCTTATATCATCATATGTATAATGATGCTTTTGATAAAGAACCATTGGACGGTGGCGATACTGTTCGGGCTGATGTATATAATAACAAGTATATATTTGCCGTTAATAAACAGCGCATTGTTTGCATATGAAAAAGAGGGAGTAAGTATAAACTTCGGATTGGCAAGGGGGTGCGGTTCCGCAACATATGCAATTCTTGCCCTGGTTATAGGAAATTTGGCACTAAATCACGGAACAAATATAATCCCTGTCGGAGGATTGATTATGATAGTTTTATTTTTACTTATTGTAATCATGATGCCTGCAACGAAAAAAGTGATAACTGAAAGAGAGAATGAGAGAACAAATGTCATACAATTTATAGAGAAGTATCCGTATTTTTCTTTGATGGTTTTGGCGGTGCTTTTTATGTTCTTCTCACACAATATTGTGGCTACATATCTTTTGCAAATCGTACAGTCACTTGGAGGTAACAGCTCCAATCTGGGAAAGGCAATGTTTATACAAGCGGTTGTGGAGATACCTGTTTTGTTTACCTTTTCATATATAATGAAGAAAGTAAAGGTCGGAAACCTTATGATTATAGCCGCATTAGGCTATGTATTAAAGGCGGTTATGTACTTTTCATCTGTAAATATAGCAATGATTTACATTACACAGCTGTCACAAATTTGCAGCTTTGCCATATTGGCGGCGGCATCGGTGTACTTTCACAGGAATGGTGGTAGACCACAAAGACCAAACCACAGGACAAGCCTTTATGTCGGGAATGGTATCTGCAGGAACAGTGCTGGGTTCGCTCTTTGGTGGAGCAATACTTGACCATATGGGCGTGAGAGTAATGCTGAGTGTAAACATTTTTATAACGGTAGTAGGACTTTTTATAGCGGTGTGTTCGGTAAGATTGATAAGGGAGAGGAAAAAATGTGAGGGAGTGTGAAGGTAGAGAAAAGTTTTCGGTTTTGATATCGGTATACTTTAAGGAAACGCCGATTTTCTTAAAGAAAGCTCTGGACAGTATTTTGAATCAGACAGTAAAGCCTGATGAGGTGGTTTTGGTAAAAGACGGAATACTTACAAAAGAGCTTGAAGATATAATATCTGTAGAAAAAAACAAATTCAATAAAAATAATATAGATTTTGTATGTGTGCAGCTTGAGAAAAATATGGGGCTTGGTATTGCGCTACAAAAAGGACTTGAAAAATGTAAGTATGATTATGTTGCCAGAATGGACGCAGATGATATAGCTACGGATACCAGATTTGAATATCAGCTGAAGTATATGAATGAGCATAAAGATATATCGGTACTTGGCGGATATATAGATGAATTCAGTGTAGAAGGCGAAGTAATCAGAACCAAGACGATGCCTCTTACATATAAAGACCTATACAAATACGGTAAATACAGAAATCCGCTAAATCATATGACAGTACTTTTTTTAGGAAAAAAAAGATGTTGGATGTAGGCGGCTATAAACCTTTAAAAGGACTTGAGGACTATTATCTGTGGTGCAGAATGCTTTCAAACGGATACAAAATTGCAAATATTGATAAAGTACTGGTACATGCAAGACTTGGAAACTTTGAGAACAGAAGAGGCGGTTTTGAGTATTTCAAAACATATATAAAACTTAGAATTTTACAAAAAAAGCTTAAATATACCAAATATAACAGAATTTATAGTTGCTACAATATTGACAGCTTTTAATTACACTTTCACCGAAGAATCTTAGAGGAGGACTGTATAAAGTTCTTAGAAAAAGTGGAAGATAAGGTTGGAAAGTGCTGTATATAGCGGCTTTTTAAGTAAAAATCCTTTTTATATAAAATAAAACTATGCTATAATGTCAAACGATTATATATTAAATCAAAGAGATTGATATAAGGAGAGAAATATGATTATTACAAAGACCCCCTTTCGTGTGAGCTTTTGTGGGGGTGGAAGCGATATGGCAAATTTCTATGAGAAATATGGTGGATGTGTGCTTAGTACATCTATCAATAAATATTGCTATATTTCCATTCATCCGTATTTTAATGAAAATCAGACATTGTTAAAATATTCTGAAAATGAGTTGGTAGACAGTCCGGATCAGATAAGGCATCGAATCTTCAGGCAAGTGCTGACAGACATGGGTATTCATGGTGTGGAAATCTCATCAACAGCAGATATTCCGGGAGGAACAGGACTTGGCTCTTCAAGTACATTTACTGTAGGTCTTTTAAATAGTTTAAATTGCTATAAGGGAAAGTTCGTATCAAAAGACAAATTAGCTAAGCTTGCGTGTGAAGTTGAGATAGAAAAACTGGGTAATCCTATAGGAAAGCAGGATCAGTATGGTGCCGCACTTGGTGGACTGAATTTCATTAAGTTTAATCAGGACGGATCTGTTTCACATGAGCCGATACTTATGGAAGGCAAGACATACAAAGAGCTCCAGAAAAACTTACTTATGTTCTATACAGGGAACAACTCGTTCTGCAAATACTATATTGGCTGAGCAGACAAGGAACATAACTTCAGAGGATAAAGCAAGAAATCTTCTTAAGATGTGTGAACTTGCAAAGGATATGAAGATCGCACTGGAAAATAATGATATTTCTTCCTTTGGAAAGATACTTGATGAAGGATGGCAGTTAAAGAAAGAACTTGCATCAGGTATTGCAAATCCGGCAATAGATGAGGCTTATGAGATTGCTATGAAAAACGGTGCTTTAGGCGGAAAACTTTTGGGAGCCGGTGGCGGTGGATTCCTCCTGTTCTATTGTGAGGAAGAAAAACAAGAACAGCTGAAAAAAGCTATAGGACTAAAAGAACTTGATTTTTCATTTGAGAGAGACGGTACAAGTGTAATATATATTGGAGATAAATATTGGAATTAAAGGAGATATTATGAAGGTATTAGTTGCAGGTGGTGCAGGATTTATCGGCAGCCATTTGATAGACAGTTTGCTTGCAGAGGGTAATGATGTAGTATGTATAGATAACTTCTTTATAGGTACAAAAAAGAATATTGAGCATTTGATGGGCAATCCGCATTTTAAATTCTATGAGCAGAATATTTGTGATAGAGAAAAATTGGAGGAAGTATTTGAAAAGGAAAAGTTTGAGTACGTATTCCATTTGGCGGCGAACTCCGATATTCAGGCAAGTGCAAATGACCCTTCAATAGAGTATGAAAATACATACTCAACAACATTTGAATTGCTTCAGGCCATGAGAAAGTACGATGTTAAGAAGTTCTTCTTTGCGTCTACTTCAGCTGTATATGGTGAAAAGGAAGGGAAAAATGTATCTGAGAATGAGCCGAATCTTCGCCCGATATCATATTACGGTGCGGCTAAACTCGGCTCGGAAGCACTTATATCAGCTTACAGCTATATGAATGATATTAAGGCTCTTATATTCAGATTTCCCCGAATGTTATAGGGCCCAGACTTACACATGGTGTTATATTTGACTTTGTGAAGAGACTTAAGGCTGACCCAAGTCACTTAAGAATACTTGGTGACGGAACACAGTGTAAGCCTTATATTTATGTACTTGACCTGGTAGAGGCGATAATGCAGTTTAAGGATGTGAAGGATACAGGAATCACACTTTACAACTTGGGAGTAAGTACACAAAGCAGTGTAAAGACAATTGCGGATATTGTTGTTGATAAGATGGGATTGACCGGAATACCTTATGAATATACAGGTGGAAAGGGTGGATGGAAAGGTGATGTACCTAAGTTCCAGTATGACCTTTCAAAGATTCATGCAGCAGGTTGGAAGGCAAAACATGAGTCTGACGAGTCGGTAGCACTTACTGTAGAAAATGTATTGAAAATGAATTAGAGGTGAAAATGGATTATACAAACAGTATTAAAGATTATATTGCTCTTGAGATAGAGACATTGAAGAAGTTGAATGTAGAAGATATTAACAAGGCTATGAATTTGATGGACGATACCAGAAAGGCCGGAGGAACCATCTTTGTATTCGGTAACGGTGGAAGTTCCGCAACAGCATCACATTATCAAAATGATTTTAACAAGGGTGTAAGTGAGTATCTTTATAAGAAGGGAGAACCTAAGTTCAAGCTTCTTTGTCTTAATGACAATGTAGCTACAATGATGGCTATTTCAAATGATATAGGTTTTGAGGAAGTATTCCGTTTCCAGCTTGAGGGAGTCATTAAAGAAGGTGATATAGTTATGGCAATATCAGGAAGCGGTAACTCTAAAAATGTATTGAATGCGGTAGAGTATGCCAAGTCTTGCGGTAACAAGATAATAGGAATCACAGGCTATGACGGCGGTAAGCTTAAGCAGATGTCTGATGTTTCACTATGTGCAGATGTTATGAGCATGCAGGTAACAGAAGATATACATATGATATACGATCATCTTATTATGAGTGTTTTTTATAAGACATTGGCAGGAAAAGATCATTTAAAAGCATAGGAAATAGAAGATGGATAATCTTTTTTTAACAGTATTATTGATTGTTGGAATTGTCATATTGGCAATTCCACAATCTGTTTCTAAGACAGTAAAGAAGGCGCTGCCTGTACTTTTAGTGTTTTTGGCAGTATCTGCTATAGCTTTCCTTATAAAAGGGCAAGGAAGCAGCACTATTCAGATAGTAGCAAGCAACGATCAAAATGAAAAAGCTGAAGGCAATGAGATTTTTTTGAAGGAAGTCATTGTCAACGGAGAAAGTAAAAAACCTGGTGATATTTTTTCAAAAGGTTGGATTGAAAAAGACGGTGGACTGTTGTGGAGAAGCTATGACAGGATAGACGGGATGACAGACAGTATACAGGCTGAATTTCAAAACGGTGAAGATGTAGTACTTGTACTTAAGCAAAACAAATGGCAAGGCAAAGCTAGAATTATATCTACACAGGGAGATCAAGGGTTTGACGGATATACAGATAGTGAGTCTGAAAACTGGATGAACTTTGAAGTAAAGTTAAATGCCGGTAGCACTACATTTTTGACAAGAAAAAATCTTGTACCTTTAGCTGTTATCATTTGGGTATTTTTAGTTGCGATATCCTTAATCTGTAAAAGGTTCTTCCCTGAGCAAAAAAGAGAGAATAAAGACAGACTTATCGGACTTGATTTTTTGAAGATAGTTTCAGCTTTTATGATAGCTCTGATCCATGCATCCGGTGGAGTGTTCAATAATCATGAGCTTGGAAGCCTTGTTTGGAAAGAAGGATTGGTATTAAATGCTGTTACAAGATTTGCAGTACCTGTCTTTTTGATGATATCAGGTGCACTTTTACTTGGGAGAAAGATAAGTTTAGATAAAGCTATAAGAAAGGCAATTATAGCAGGAATAGCACTTTTTGTGTGGAGTTTCCTGTATGTTATTATCAGAAAGATTTTGTGGAATGATGGAGATGTTATTCATGATACGGTAATGCTCCTATTTAAGAGAGGACCATCCGGACATCTGTGGTATGGATATCTGTTAGTATGGATTTACCTGTTCTCTCCAATCTTGAATAGCCTATATGAGGCTCTATCTGAAAAAGATGAGATTATACTTTGTATTTTTGGGACTTATAGTACCAAGTTTATTGATGCTGTTATAAATTATTTTTTTCATTAGATGGACAGATACTGCAGAATCCATTTTTTTATTTATATTCATCTAGGATACATCTCAATTATGTTCTTGGGAAGAATGATTTTTGAAAATAGGAAAAAGTGGTCTGCTGTCTTTGGTATAATAAGTACTATAGTTGGTTTATGCATAACAGTTGCGTTGACTTTTGGAATATCGAAGAGAATGGGAGCATCTACATACATTCTTTGATGAATTGGAGATAAGTAATGTGCTTTATGCTTTTTGGAATAATGTTATTAGTATGTAAACTTGATTGGAAGGGAAATGATACAATTATTAAGAGGTGCATTGTCAAAATCTCAGAATTAGCTATGGGAATATATTTTTCACATGTTCTTGTTATGTGGTTTATGGGAAATACTATATCACTTCATGGAATGATATTTAATATTGAAAACTCAGTTCCTGAATGTTTGCTGTTTGTTTGCATTATATTTATAGGTACGGTTATCATGATAGCACCGCTTGCAAATATTCCATATTTGAAAAAGCTTGTTAAGATATCATAGGGTGGTAGAGGATGAATATATTTATAAATAAAATAAAACAATACCAGTTCATGTTCAGTGAACTGGTAAAGCGAGATTTCAATAAAAGATATAAGAGATCCGTCCTTGGTATACTTTGGAGTATGATAGCACCGCTCTTTCAGCTTCTTGTTATGAGCTTTGTGTTCGACAGAGTCTTTGGAGACACTATGGAGCACTATACCATATATATGTTTGCCGGACAGCTGATGTTTAACTACTTCAGAGAGGCTACAGATAACGGTATGCAGTCTATCACATCAAATGCAGGTATCATAACAAAGGTAAATGCACCGAAGTATTTGTTTCTTATATCAAAAGATAATGGCGGCATCAATCAACTTCCTGCTTACTTTTGGTGATATTTTTTTATCTTTGTAATAGCATATAGGATTACAATTACCTGGAAGTTTATATTTATTATATTCCCGATTGTATGCTTGTTTGTACTTATAGTAGGTACTGGTTTGATATTGTCGGCGATGTTTGTATTCTTTAAAGATATACAGTATCTTTATGATATATTTACACTTGCATTGATGTACTTTTTACAGCTATATTTTACGATGTAAAAATATTTGAAGGAAGTATAGTGGCAAAGCTTATTTATTTGAATCTGGTTTTTGTATATATAAATTATCTAAGAGAGATAGTACTACATAATACGATACCGTCATTTACATATCATTTATACTGTATATTTTTATGCATTGTTTATACTTCGTATAGGTATGTGGATGTATAAAAAGTATAATTATATGTTCTTGTATTATATTTAGGAAGGTATACTTATGAATATGATAGAAGTGGATCATGTCTCTGTAACATATATTCTTGGAGATATAAAAGAGCTTTCATTAAAAGAGTTCTTTATCAGAAAGATGCATGGAGAAGTGATTACAAAAAGAATTTAAAAGCATTGGATGATATTACCTTTCATGTAGAAAAAGGGGAGCTTTTAGGGATTATAGGTTCTAACGGTTCAGGTAAATCTACTATATTGAAGGTTTTATCAAATATTATGCCGGCTTCAGCGGGAACTGTTAAGGTAAACGGGGTAGTAGCCCCACTACTGGAGCTGACTGCCGGATTTGATGATGAGATGACTGTAAAGGAAAATGTTTATCTGCGAGGAGCTCTACTTGGATATACCAAGAAATTTATCGATGATAAGTATGATGAGATAATAGACTTTGCAGAGATAAGAGATTTTGAGGATGTAGCATTCAGAAAGCTTAGTTCAGGTATGAAGTCTAAGATAGCGTTTTCACTTGCATCATTTGTAAAACCGGATATACTTATATTGGATGAGGTATTGTCTGTAGGTGATATCTCTTTTAGAGCAAAGTCTGAACAGAGGATGAAGGAACTCTTTGACAGCGGTGTTACTACCATCTTGGTTTCACATGCAATAGAGCAAATCAGAGAGATGTGTACAAAAGTCCTTTGGCTTGAAAAGGGTCATATGAGAGGCTATGGCGACACACAAGAGATGTGTGATGAATATGAAGCATATATGAGAGGTGAACATGCCTAAGGTTACGGTACTTTTGCCGGTATATAACAGTGAAAAGTATATTAAGGAAAGTATAGACAGTATCCTAGCACAAAGCTTTACAGATTGGGATATGCTCATATTGAATGAGTATGGTTCAAGTGAGAAATGTACCTATATAGTAAAGGAATATGAAAAGAAGGATGCAAGAATAAGAGTCATTCAAAATGCTAAGCGTTTAGGTCTTGCAGAGTCACTGAATCTCGGCATGAGAGAGGCAACCGGCGAGTACATAGCCAGAATGGATGCAGATGATATATCACGAAAAGACAGGTTTCAAAAAGAGGTTGAATTTCTTGACAGTCATATGAATGTGGCTGTAGTAGGTTCATATCAGCATCACTTCGGAGTAGACATCGACTGGATACACAAACCGGCAACTGAACCGGCGCAGTGCAAGTGCAATGCTGTTTTTTTCTGTGACCTGTGTCATTCTACTTTGATGTTAAGGAAAAGTGTTTTTGTAGAAAATAATTTGTACTATGATAATACTTATTTAGCGGAAGACTTTGAACTGTGGAGTAGGGTGATTGACTTTGGCGATATCGCCAATATTCCCGAAGTACTTGGAGAATATCGTGTTGGCGAAGATAATATCACATTAGAGAAGAGGTCGAGGCTTCATCTTGAGAGCGGCAAAATAGTGGCAAAAACACTGAAAAGAACTATAGGTCTCGAGCTTTCAGATGATGAGAGTGTACTCTTTGATAATTGGAAGAATGACTATTTTTGAGATAAAAAGATAGAAATAAGAAAAAGAAGCCTACAGATCATTGAAAAATATTCTTATAAAGATTTATGAGAAAAATAGGGAAGTAAAGTTTTTGATGAAGCTGAATTGCTTAGGTCTATTCAGTGCGAAATGGGCATGGGCAAGAGGTGGAGAGCCGTTTAATAGAATGGTTGATGTTGTTGGTGGGATAGATTCTATCTTTAGAATAAAATATCCTAACCCATATATAAATCGCTTTTTATTATTTTTGGAAAGAAAATAAGGGTATAAAAGCAAAGATAAAAATCTTGAAGAAAAATAAAAGAATTATTCTAGAAGGGAGAAAGCCATGCTGTTAAGTATTATTGTGCCGGTATATCAGGTAGAGAAATATCTGAAAACTTGCATTAAGTCAATGCTTGATTGTCATGGCTTTTCTTATGAAATAATACTTGTTGTAAAGCCTTCATGCGATAAAAAGTGAGTACATTGCAAATGAGATACAAAAGAGTATAGTGATAGGGTACGGGTAGTAAGTCAAGACGGAGACGGACTTTCAAATGCGAGAAATGTCGGACTGAGATATGCAATTGGTGATTATGTAGCTTTTTTTGACAGTGATGACTATATAGATGCTACAGCGTTTTCCAATCTTATGAAAAGCTTGAAGAGTAGGATGCCTGTAGATGCGGTTATCTCAGATTATTATATAGTTGGAAACTCAGATAATATATCACAGGTTGATACTATTGAAGGTGAAGAGCTTATATATGATAATAGATACCTTTGAGGTATTCCTTAAAAAGAGGAGAAACTATTGGAATGTATGGCAGTATGTTTTAAGAAGAACTTTTATTCTTGAAAATAAATTGTTTTTGGAAGGAGTTTACAGCGAAGATATTGAGTTTGCTACCGGAGTTATTTTTGACGGCAAAAGAAGTTTGCCTTCTATGGAAAAACCGTATTATTACTATAGGATTGGTAGAGAAGGCTCACTGATCAATAAAGTTACATTAAAACATGTGGTTGACTTGATGGATATGCTAAGTATCAGCGTAAAAAGAATATCAAAAGCAGACTTCTTGTATAAGGATATTTTTGATAAATAAATTAAGTTTACAATATATTTTTATCATTTGTTATGATTTATGACGTTGATTTAGAAGATAAAAACAAATCAAAAGAGTATATTGTTAAAAAAACAAGAAAAATATATTTATCAATGAAAAAAATATGGGAATTGTAAAAAAATATTTCTGAAAATTGGTATACTACCATCGGCATATGTTTTAAATATTATTAGAAGTATAAGAAGATTTGTACTTAAAATGCATTAGAGTGAGATATGTACAATAACGATGATAATATAATTAGAAAAAAATTAAAGACAGTGGTTTAGAAGTAAAACCGGAAGAATTAGATATTATGTCTTTTTTTCATCATCTTATGTTAGTAAATCAGATAAAGAAATTCTACAGACATTAGTAGATTTAGATTTACTTATGAAGCGTTTTTTCTTTTCAATAATGAGAAAAATCAAAAGATGAAGGAAGAGAATTCTTTAGAAATTGCCATCAGAGGATGAAAAATATGAATTTCTGTTGCCGTCATGTAGAAATGATTACGAAAGAAATAAATTAAATGTACTATATAAGAATTCTCTCTTTATCATGAAGAATTCTATAAACAAAAGTAAGTATGCATCAAAAAAATCCATTGATAACAGTGCTAATGCCTACATTCAATAGTGAGAATTATATAGCTGAAACATTATGGTCAATATTTGAACAGACGTGTTCCGACTTTGAAGTACTTATTATTGACGAAGCAGGGAGTAGCCCTGAAACTGCAGAAGTAATCAGTTTATTTGAAGATGACAGAATAAGACTTGTTAGGAATGAGACAAGGTTGAGGGTTGGCAGAATCATTGAACGAGGGTATAAGGATTGCAAGAGGAAAAGTATATTGCAAGAATTGATGCAGATGATTTGGCTAGAGAAGATCGTTTTGAGCTACAAGCTGATTTTTTTGGAAAAACACAGAGATTATGGTTTATGTGGAAGCAGACAACATCATTTCGGTGTCGACAATGATTTTATACATGAGGTAGCAGTAGAGCATGAAGATATTAAAGCTGCATTAATTTACGGTTGTGAAGTTTGTCATTCAACTATTATGATTAGAAAAGATTTATTCTTGGATAATAATCTCTTCTATGATAATACAAAAAGGCGGAGGATTATGAGCTATGGACAAGAGCTGTACATAAATTTAAATTTCACAATTTGAAAGAAGTCCTTGGTGAGTATAGAATTGGTTCTGACAATATTACAAAAAATAAGTTTAATGCTCTTTCAGCTGAGTCAGCAGAGATTGCATCAAACAATTTATCAAAGTATCTACATGTGGAAGTACCTAAGATACATATACCATTTTTGACGGGATGGGAAAATAGGTTTGAAGAGGTAGATAGTGACAAAAGGGGATCAGCATTAAAAGAAGAAGAGTCCATTTTAAGAGAGATGGCAAAGAATAACTTAGAGTATAAAGAGTATAAAGACTCGAGTTTATTGATGGCTATCAACAGAAGATGGAGGTGGGTGCTGGGAAAGTACTCATATGGCCATGATTTGGAAGAGATTTTAACTGTTGATGAACTATTTAAAAAGTATCCGAGAGAAGATGTCAAAAATGTAAGTACGTTTTCTTTGAAAGAGGGTATTAAGAAGATTCTAAAGCTACTTTATTCTCCATTTAAACATGGGATGAAATATAGAATTAGAAAACAGATTTGGGATTTAGACGGTCATTTGAATGACAGTAAAAATGATATTTTTGAATCATATGAGAGACTCGGAAGTTAGACTAAAACAATATTTGTATAGGATTCAGGAAAATAGTAATGCTGCTCTATTGACTGAAGCAGAATATTCTTTCAAAAGATTAGAGGAACAGATTAGTAATTTGAAGGATATAGTAAATTCACAGAGTACAGCTGTGGAGTCTATGATTGACAGTAGAGTATATGAAGCGGAAAAAAATCTAAGTCAAACATTTGACAGTAGGATTTATAAAGCTGAACAGATTATAAATCAATCGGTTGATAGTAGAATTTGGAAATCGGAAAAAGAATCTAAGCCAAACATTTGATAGTAGAATTTGGAAGGCGGAAAGCAATATAACCGACAAAGTGGTTGATGGATTTACTATGGTTCATAAGCATATAGATTTTTGCTATTCAGACATATTCGTATTATTAGACAAATATATAGAAAATACTTCCGGAGCAATTAAGCTGGAAACTGAATATCCTGTAGCCTATGAAAGTAATGATCATATTGTCCCACATGGTACTATTAGAGATGATACACGATATCCAAGATTTATTCATGCGTGTGAGATGTATTTTAAGGATATGGATAAATTGGCATTTGCAGATTTGGGATGTTCCAGTGGTGGTATTGTATTGGACGCACTTTTACGTGGGCACGAGGCAGTAGGACTGGAAGGTAGTGACGAGTCTTTTAGACAACAGAGAGCACATTGGAGAGTTATACCAAAAAAATTTATTCACATGTGATGTCACTAAACCTTTTACTTTGAAAAAGGATGGAATAAGGAAAGAATTCGACGTCATTTCTGCATGGGAGATGCTGGAACATATTGGAGAAAGTGACTTAGATATTCTTTTGAAAAATATAAAGGATCATTTAAAAAAATAGGTGGAATTTTTGTTGGATCAATTGCAAATTGGGATGATATAGATGAAAAAGACAGGTGTAAATTGGCATGTGAATTTACATCCATATGAGTGGTGGTCAGAGAAGTTTAAGAAATTTGGATTTGAAATTATTACCGAAAAATTTTTCACCACATGATATGGCCAGGGGAAACGTACAATCCGCCACACTGTTATGAGTTACCTGCAGAGAGTTATGATCCTAAAAAAAGGATTTTTTTATATTGTTGCTAAGAAAAATAAAGAACTGATGAAGTATAGTATTATATATTATCATAATTAAAAATATACAGATATATTTATAAATATGATAGTATACACTAATTTTAACAAGTGAGTATGATATCGTATTACATGGTTGAGAAACTTATAATTCTCTAATAGTGCAGTAGATTTCTTGATTATTGATATCTTTTTATGATATTTTATTATTGGAATAGGATTATATTGGGGTTTAGGGTTAAAAAAAGAAGGAGAGTGCATATTGTTATGCAGGAGAGATTATGATTATTGCGCATATACCATTTAGAATGTCCTTCTTCTGTGTAGGAACAGATTATAAAGGATTTTATAAGGAGCATGGTGGGGGCAGTTATTTCAACTACTTTTTAATAAGTAAGGTAGTAATATATGAATTTATAAATACCGTAGTAATAGGAGCATTATGTATGGGAAAATTTATTTGTGATTTAAAAAGAGTATATGAAGATAATATAAGAGCGCATTAATTGCATTTGTAATAAGTGCCTTTGGAACATATGTATTTTGGGGGAATGAAGTCATTAATCCGGATACACTTATACGTGGAATACCTCATGTTTTGGGAAGTTGGGATATTCAAATTGGAAGATATGGGTTGTATTTGTTTTATGCATTAAATCGAGGATTTTTCATCCGGATATTTTACTTCATTTATATCAATGTTCTTTTTCTTACTTGCAGGCGTTTGCATTGTGGACTTATATGAAGTAAAAACGAATTGGTTAAAATTATTGTATTAGTTTTAATCATCGCATCTCCGTATAGTATAGCTGTAATAACATTTCCATTCTGTTCAGATGCAAATGGTGCAAGTGTATTCTTTGCTGTTTTTTTCTATTTGGATTTGGAAATATTTCAAAGAAGATAAAGCTTTGCTATTATTTTTAGGTGCCTTTAGCCTTGCATTTAGTATTAGTATATATCAGTCAAATATTGGAATTACTGGAATAGTGGGGCTGACATTTGTAATAAAGGAAGTTCTTATTGATAAAAATTTGAAAAAAAATTTTTAAGTTTTTGCTATATTGGTTATCATGGGTAGCGTTCTTTACTATATCGGGCTAAAAAAATATCGTTGATAGTATATAATGTGGAAATTTCTGCATATAAGGGGGAAGTGAGGTTAATATAGCAAATATTATAAAAATTGCCGGAATCCATTCCTCAAAGCTATAGGAATTTTTCTTTTTATTTTACTAAGAGTCTTAGTATGTCAAATTCATTTGGAACATCAATGATTTATATAATACTTGGAATTACAAGTATTGCCAGCATCATAGTATTTATTAAAGATTGGAAAGAGTTCAAATAATATTAGTTTGTATTTTTGTTGTTATTATCACCTGTTGCATGTAACTTGATAGACATTATTATACCTGAAACAGGGATGCTTATTTTATTGACTGCACCAATGATGGTATTCCCTGGTTGTTCTGTTTACTTTAAGTTATAGTTTGATGAAAGAAAATAAGATAATAAATAAATTAATGAGAAGTATATTAGCTATTTTTCTCACTTTTTCTTGCATTAAATTATAATTTTATTAATAATGTTGATGGAGTAGAACAAAAAAAGACATGAAGATCAGACGCTATTTTTTTGGCAAATAGGATATATAGTAAATTGGAAGATAAAGGTGCACTTACAAATCATGAGTTGAAAGTAGGATTTATGGCAATCCATCAGATGGAAATTATAAATGGAAAGATTACATGTCAGAATATATTAATTATCATGCCAATTTGGGATATATATATGAGCATTCTTACCCATACTCTTTTCGTGGTTGGTCAGAAGTGTTCAAGAGATATTTGGGTGATACAAGCATAAACTGGTGCAATGTTGAGGATACAGAAAAAATATTGAAAAGTGATGAATTTAAGAAAGCACCAGTTTATCCGGATGAGGGGTCTATATTACAGATAGACGATGTGTTAGTAGTTAAGATGGCGAATTATACAGAGAATTAGGGTTTTTAAAGTAAGTTTAATTGAAAACACATTAGAAAGTTGTGATAATAAGAGAGAGTTCATTTCTTAGATTGGGAATTAAATATCTATGAAAACAATATATCATAGATGGTTTATTGATTATTATTATTATTTATGATATTTTATTGTGAGATATTAACTAATACTTAAATATATTTTTAGAATAAAAAGGAGTGCATATTGTTATGCAGGAGAGATTATGATTATTGCACAGACACCATTTAGAATGTCCTTCTTCGGTGGAGGAACAGATTATGAAGGATTTTATAGGGAGCATGGTGGAGCGGTTATTTCAACTACTTTTGATAAGTACTGTTATACCACTGTTCGTCACTTACCAAGATTTTTTGATTATTCGAATCAAATAACTTATGGAATAATTGAAAGAACTAAGACAATTGATGAGATTCAGCATCCGGCTGTTAGGAATATCATGAAATATTTAGATATGCATGAACTCAGAGTAGTGTATGAGGCTGATCTTCCGGCAAGATCCGGACTTGGAACGAGTTCTTCATTTGCTGTCGGTATGTTGAATGCTTGCTATGCATTGAAAGGAAAATATGCTGATAAAAGAAAGCTTGCAGACGACGCTATCTATATAGAAAGAGTTCTGTGTAATGAAGCAGGTGGCATTCAAGATCAGATAGCGGCATCGTTTGGCGGATTTAACAGAATAGACTTTAGAGATGACGGATATACTGTTACACCATTGGTGTTTTCTACAGACAGAAAGAAAGATTTGAATGACAGGTTGATGTTATTCTTTACAGGTTTTTTCAAGATTCTCAAGTGATATCGCCAAGAATCAAGTGAAAGCTACAAAGGATAAGACGGCTGAGCTTTTAGAGATGAAGGCATTGGTTGATGACGTTCAAAAGTTGCTTGTTTCTAAGGCGGATTTGAAGGAATTCGGCAAGTTACTGGATTATACTTGGAAACTTAAAAGAGGTATTACATCAGATATCAGCAATAATGATATTGATATTTTATACAAAAAGGCAATAGATGCCGGTGCAACAGGTGGTAAGTTACTTGGTGCCGGTGGTGGTGGTTTCTTGTTATTCTATGTAGAACCGGAATATCAAGAAAATGTAAAAAAAGCACTTGAGGACTTGGTCTATGTTCCTTTTGAATTTGAAAATGAGGGAACGAGAATTATGTATTTTAGACCTGAGTATTTTGATTTGGAATCTGTTAAGGAAGGTTCATAAGAAAGGAGTAGTATGGCTACAAAAGCGTTAATTACAGGAATTACAGGAATGGTTGGATCTCATCTTGCTGATTTCCTTTTGGAAGAGACAGATTGGGATGTTTATGGTGTATGTAGATGGAGAAGTCCGCTTGACAATGTAGATCATCTGTTGGATAGAGTAAATAAGAAGGATAGAGTATTCTTTGAGTATGCAGACTTAAATGACCAGATGTCACTATATCGTGTTGTTACAGAAATCAAGCCAAATTATATTTTTCATCTGGCTGCACAGAGTTATCCACAGACCAGCTTTACAGCTCCTATAGATACCTTAAATACAAATATACTTGGAACATGTAGATTACTTGAAGCTGTTCATGCAGCAATGGTTACAGATGATAGTTATAAGCCTGTAATTCATGTCTGCGCTTCTTCAGAGGTGTTTGGAAAGATACCGGCAGATAAGAAACCTGAAGAGGGCATAAATGAGGATTGCCCGTTCCATCCTGCTTCACCATACGCTATTTCAAAGGTTGGAACAGATCTTGTTGGAAGATATTATGCAGAAGCATTTGGAATGACAGTAATGACTACAAGAATGTTTACTCATACGGGACCTAGAAGAGGAGATGTTTTCCATGAGTCTACATTCGCAAAGCAGATTGCTATGATTGAGGCAGGTATGCTCCCACCTGTTGTTAAGGTCGGAAACCTTAAGTCTCTTCGTACATATGCTGATGTAAGAGATGCGGTTCGTGCATATTATATTTTGGTAACAAAGAATCCTGTTGCCGGAGAATATTACAATATTGGTGGTAGATATACATGTGAAGTTGGAGATACTTTAAATGCTTTGATCAATATGTCACCAATGAAGGATAAGATTAAAATTGAGGTGGATCCTGAGAGATTGCGTCCTATTGATGCGGATCTTCAGGTTCCGGATTGTAGAAAGTTTACTGCTCATACAGGTTGGGAGCCGGTGATTCCATTTGAGCAGACTATGGAAGATCTTTTAAACTATTGGAGAGATAGAGTAAAAGGTGGACATGAGTTTTTAACAAGATAAATTATATGGAAATGTATTGGTCCACAGCTAATACATTTCCTTTGTTTACATAAAAGAGATAGGGTAGAATTTGATGCTGTGAGCATAGTAGTTATATAAAGGAGTAATAATGAAGATAGCTGTTTTAGGTGCAGGCGTATCCGGTTTAAGTGCTGCCAGGATGCTACATGATAAAGGTCATGAAGTTGTAGTTTATGAAAAAAATCCGACAATTGGCGGACTTGCAAGAAGTCGCTATGTAAACGGGATGTTGTATGATCCACATGGAGGTCATATCTTAAATTCAAAACATAAAGAAGTAATGGACTGGGTATTTTCTATCTACCCAAAGGAGAATTGGAAATATACTGATCGTAATGCTAAGATTTTCTTTTCAGGTAAGTATGTATCATATCCTTTTGAACTTTCACTTTGCGAGTTGGATGCAGATGATGCAGTAGATTGTGTCCATGATTTTGTACTGTCACAGATGGGACCGGAGCCTGATAACTTCAAGGATTGGTTGACATGGAATTTTGGTAAGAGTATTGCAGATTTTTATATGATACCATACAACGAAAAAATATGGGCTTATCCACTTGAAGATATGGGAACGGGATGGATGAGAGGAAAGATGCCTCTTCCAACTAAAAAAGAAATTATTCGTTCAGTAATTTGAAAGATCCGAAGGAAAGAAAGATGCCGCATTCATCATTCTACTATCCGCTTCATGGTGGTATTCAGTCTATGGTAAATGCGATTGGTGAGGGGTTAAATATACATACCGATTTTACAATCAAGTCGTTAGAAAAGGTGAATGAAAAGTGGAATATAAACGGTGAAGGTGAGTATGATAAAATCATCAGTACGATTCCTCTACCAGAGCTTCCACAAATCATGCAGCTTCCTGATAAGATTGTAAAATTGATAAAGGGATTAAAGTATAACAGCTTGACAACCGTATTGTTTGATTGCCCGAAGACAGATATTACATGGCTATATATACCTTCACATGATTATAAGTGTCATCGTGTGGGATATCAAAGTGCGTTAACTCCATATGCCAATCCTGACACAACCAGAGGTTGTGGTGCGCTTGAAGTTATAGGTACAAGCTTCACAGTGACTGATGATATAGTAAATGACAATACACTTCCAAAGGAACTTGGATTTGAAAAGATTCTTGACCATCAGTTTTCTGAGTATGCGTATGTTATACATGATAAAGCATACGATACAAATGTAAACGGAATCAAAGAGTACTTTAAAGAAGATTCTACATTTAATCTTCTTGGAAGATGGGCAACATGGAATTATAAAAATATGGATCTATGTATGCTTGACGCAATGGAACTTACTAAGGATCTGTAGAGGTTGTTATGTATTGTATAATTGGTGCAAATGGATTTTTAGGATCATATATCCTAAAATCCATTTTGAATAAAAACACAGGAAATAGTTGTAGCCTGTTGTAGAGATATTTCTTTAGTAGGAGATACATTAAAGGATGAAAGAATCACATGGAAGAATTTAGATATTTGTGATTTTTGATGCTGTGAACAGTTTTTTGTAATGAGTATAAAAAGTGAAGATAAAAAGATTGTATATCTTGCAGCATACCATAATCCGGACTTAGTTGAAAAAAATCCGAGAATAGCTTGGAATACTAATATTACCGCATTATCTTTCTTCCTTAATGCAATGGAAAATGTCAGTGCATTTTATTATCCGTCATCTGACAGTGTTTACGGGAACAGTATAGATGGAAAAAGTATTTAAAGAAGATGATAAGACAAATCCTGTAAATACATATGGAAGGCAAAAAGCTTTGGCAGAAAAAATAGTAAATACATATGGATACCAAGTAGTACGTTATCCTTTTTTGATAGGAACGAGTCTCTTGTCTGCTAAAAAACATTTTTACGATTCTATTGTGGAGAATTTAAAATCCGGAGACGGAATGGATATGTTTAGTGATTCATATCGCTCCACTATTTCATTTAGACAGGCTGCAGATTATCTTGTAGATTTGATTGAAATGGAAGATAAGCATCCGGTAGTTAATATTTCATCTGATAAGGCCTTGTCAAAGTATGATGTCGGTATAATAATTGCCGGGAAAATTGGAGTAGATAAGAACTTGGTTAGAGCCATAAAAGTAGAGGACTCGGAAGGGATTTTTGTGGCAAAGAGAGCAAGTTCGACAATAATGGATAATAAGTTGTTGAAATCTATATTCAAATTGGATGAAATAAACCTGGAAATTTAGGAGGAATTGTGGAAACAAAAAGAATTTAAAAATGTCTCAATCATTCTTCCGACGTTGAATGAATCTTTTTCATTCAATCAAACAGTTGATATTATATTGAAAGAATGTGAACATAAAGATATTAAAGAGTTTATTGCAGTAGTTTGTGATCGTACGCTACCTGAGAGTATAGAGGCTATAAAGAAATCTCAAAAGGTGTGCGAAGAAGTTGGAGTACCACTTCATATTCTATATCAGAAGAGGCCGTTTGCAGGAGGTGCAGTTGCCGACGGATTTATGAAAGCTACAGGAAGTCATATACTTATGATGGCGCCTGATTTGGAAACGGATCCTCATAATGTAAAAGATTTTATTACAATGGGGAAAAGATATCCAAACGATATGGTTACGGCATCAAGGTGGTTACACAAGGGAAGCTTTGCAGGGTATAGTAAAGTAAAGCTTGTTTTAAATTTTTTCTTTCAAAAGATGTTTGCTGTTTTCTATGGTGTAAAACTTACAGATATTACATTTGGTTACAGGCTTGCTCCTACTAAGCTTATGCAGAGAATAAAATGGGAGGAGTTGAAACATCCTTTCTTTTTGGAAACTGCGTTAAAGCCTATACGGTTAAAGGTTAAGATACATGAGATTCCTTCCAGTTGGGCAGCACGACAAGAAGGTGAATCACAAAATTCACTTCTTCAAACTTTTTAAATATTTAAAGATTGCTTTCAAAGTGAAATTTGAAAAGAAAAAGTGAGCTTATTAATGATTAAAAAAATTTGTGGTTTAAGTATAAAGAGTTATTTTTTTATGCTGTATTTGGTGTAGGAGCTACAGTTATCAATATAGTATCTTACCGTGTTTTAGCAAATACATTTGGAAAGAAATATTTTTTTGATAGCCAATATTATCGCGTGGATTTTTGGCTTTTTATTTTTTTGCTTTTATTACAAATAAGCTTTTTGTATTTGAAAGTAAGAGCTGGGAAGCTCAGATAGCAATGAAAGAGTTTGTCGGCTTTTTATCAGCAAGACTTGCAACAGGTATTTTAGATACAGTTTTGATGTGGCTTTTTGTTAGTGTAATAAGTTTAGATGATACATTATCAAAGATAATTATCAATATACTAGTTATAATTATAAATTATATTGCAAGTAAGTTTTTTTATTTTTAAAAAGAATAAGACAAAAAGGTGTATTCTGATAATGAAAAGCACCTTTTATCATATGGAAAGTGTAAATATGTTAATTAATATTTTAAAAGCCTGATTTTACATTTAACGATGACAGAGGAACTCTTGTACAATTGGTACATGAAGGATATAACCAGATAAATGTTGTGACATCAAAAAAAGGTGTATTTCGTGGTGGGCATTATCACAAAATAAATAGGGAAGTCTTTTTATATTATTTTCAGGACATTTTAAGTTTACTGCTGAAAAAGACGGTATAGTAGAAGAATATGATTTTAAAGATGGAGATATGTTTGAAGTACTTCCATATGTAATGCATAGTTTTGATTATTTGGAAAATACTACACTTGTTGCAATTTATGATAAAGGTGTAGAACTGGCTGACGGTGGTATGGATAGTTATACAATATAAAAGAAACATAAAGAGTAATGGACGGATATTGTTGTATTAACATAATGTATACTAAATTGAAATATTTAAGGATTTAAAATACTAAATACTATCAGAACTGGTTGATTTAACTATTTTTGTGTATTTAATAGGAGAAGTGATATGAAAACAATTTCAATACTGGTTCCTACATATAATGAAGAGGAGAACATACCTCTTATATATGATAGAATAAAAAATTTTTGATACCAGTCTCAGTAATTATAATTTTGAGCTGATTTATATTGATAATTATTCTTTGGACAGATCAAGAGAAATAATTGAAGAATTATCAGAAAAGGACAGTAGAGTTAAGGCAATATTCAATGCTAAAAACTTCGGTTTCAGCAGGTCTTGTTTTTTTATGACTCATTACAGGGGACAGAGCGATTGCACTGTGTTAATATTTTGCAGATATGCAAGATCCGCCTGAAGTCATAGTTGATTTTTGTGAAAGAGTGGGAAAAAGGAAATCAGATAGTAATAGGAATCAAAAACAGAAGTAGAGAGAATCCTATTATGTATTTAATTAGAGGAGTATATTATAAAATAATAAAAATAGCTGATATTGATCATATAGAACAATTTACAGGATTTGGTCTCTATGATAAAAAGTTTATTGATGTTATGAAACAACTTAAGGATTCAAATCCATATCTTAGAGGAATAGTGGCAGAGCTTGGACCTGAAAGAGCAGAAGTTTATTATGAGCAAAAACAGAGAGAAAGAGGAAAGTCTACATTTAATTTCTTTAAGCTGTATGATGTTGCGATGCTTGGAATAACATCTTACTCTAAAGTGGTCATGAGACTTGCAACAATTATGGGTTTTTTAATGTCCGGAATATGTTTTTATATTAGAATCATTACAATTGTTATGAAACTAATTAATTGGGATAGTTTCCAGCTTGGACTTGCAGGATTGTCTGTAGGTATGTTTTTATGGGCTCAGTAATATTATTCTTTATAGGTTTTTTTAGAGAATATATACTTAATATAAATATTAGAGTAATGGATAGGCCACTCGTGATTGAGCAAAAAGAGTTGGCTTTTAAAGAGGAGGATAAGGAGTAAAGGTGAAAACGGTAATAGTAACCGGAGCAAATGGGTTTATAGGGTCTGCATTATGTAGAAAATTTGTTGAAAATAATGTACGAGTTTTTAGCTTTTGTAAAGGAAAAAAAGTGATAGAATAGAGGATTAGATAATATAAAAATATTCAAGGATGATTTTGGTGGATTTGAGAACTTGGATAAAGTTATAGGTGATGAACACGTAGATGAATTTTACCATCTGGCATGGGCAGGAGTGTCAAATTCCTTCAATGTTGATTATAATGTACAGTTATCAAATATAAAAAGCCTCATGTGAAGCTATAAATGCGTGTCATCGAATAGGCTGTAAGAGATTTATATTTGCTTCCAGCATAATGATTTATGAGATTGCAGCCTTGATGGAACATGAAATTACTCCAAATAAAAGTACGCTGTATAAATCAGCCAAATTAGCTGCAGATTATATGACAAGAACTCTTGCAGGTAGTCTCGGAATAGATTATATAAGAGGTATTGTATCAAATGTATATGGACCGAGGAGAGAAGTCCCAGACTAATAAATACAACAATAAGAAAGATTATAAATGGAGAGCATTGTGCATTTTTCTTCAGGGATACAAAAGTATGATTTTTATATATAGATGACGCAATAAATGCATTTGTAAAAATAGGAGAAGTTGGGAAAAACAATAAAACATACTATATAGGTAGTTTAAAACCCAAGACCATTGAAAGAGCTGTTACTTGAATTGAGAGATGTTGTAGATAAAGATGCAGAGATGGGCTTTGGAGAGATGGAGTTTAACGGTGTTTCTTTAACATATGAAGAGTTTGATATAAACGCTATTAAGGATGATACAGGACTGATACCGATAGTTGATTTTAAAGAAGGAATCCGAAGAACAGCCGAGTGGATTAGAGAAAATGGATAATATATTGATAATTTAAAACGTGAGGTAAAGACATGAAAGCAGTATTATTAGCAGGTGGACTTGGAACAAGAATTTCTGAAGAAAGCCATTTGAAACCAAAGCCAATGATTGAGATTGGCAGTCAGCCAATTTTATGGCATATTATGAAATATTATTCAACATTTGGAATTAACGAGTTTGTAGTCTTGGCAGGATATAAACAGAATAAGATTAAAGAGTATTTTGCAAATTATTTTGTATATAATTCTGATGTAACTTTTGATATGAAAAATAATAAAATGGAGGTTCATCAGAGAAATGCTGAAGACTGGAAAGTTACAGTACTTGATACAGGACTAAATACTATGACTGGTGGAAGAATTTTAAGAGCGAAAGAGCATTTAAATGATGAGCCGTTTATGCTACATATGGTGACGGAGTTGCTGATGTAGATATAGATGCACTTTAAGTTCCATCAGAGCCATGGTAAGACTGCAACAATAACTACTGTAAGCCTTGCACAGCAAAAGGGGGTGCTTCAAAAAGAAGAATCAGGTCTTATTACATCTTTTAGAGAAAAGAGTGAAGATGATTCTGCCATTATAAACGGTGGATTTATGGTATTGAATCCAAATATATTTGATTATATTACAGAAGGTGATGCTACTATATTTGAGCAAAAGCCTATGCTAAAACTTGCAAAGGATGGCGAACTTATGGGATTTGAGCATGACGGATTTTGGCAGTGTATGGATACACAAAGAGAAAAAGAAAAATTGGAAAATCTTTGGGCAAGCGGAAAGGCTCCATGGATGAGGTGGACTGAATAAATGAATTTTGAAGAATTGAAAAAAAATTACGGTGGTAAGAAGGTACTAATTACAGGACATACAGGTTTTAAAGGTTCCTGGCTTTCTAAGATACTTATAATGTGTGGCGCAAAACTGACAGGTTATGCACTGAATCCACCTACAGATACCAATATTTTTGATATTTTAGGCTTGAAAACAGAGATGAACTCCGTTATTGGAGATATAAGAGACCTTGAACATTTGAAAAAGGTTTTTGATGAGGTGGAGCCGGAGTATGTAATCCATATGGCTGCACAGCCTATAGTAAGAGATTCTTATGATAGACCTGTATACACATATGAAACTAATGTTATGGGTACTGTAAATATAATGGAATGTGTAAGACTCTCTAAAAGTGTAAGGAGTTTCCTTAATGTTACAACAGATAAGGTGTATGACAATAAAGAGCAGAATAAGGGATATATAGAAACAGACTTCCTTGACGGATATGATCCGTATTCAAATTCAAAGTCTTGCTCGGAGCTTGTTACACATAGTTACAAGAAGAGCTTTTTAAATGCTTTACCGGTATCTACAGCAAGAGCCGGAAATGTAATAGGTGGAGGAGACTTTGCAAAGGATAGAATAGTTCCTGACTGTGTTAGAGCTGCAATATCAAACAATCCTGTTATAATAAGAAATCCAAATTCTATAAGACCGTTTCAACATGTGTTGGAGCCTCTCTTTATATATCTTGATATAGTTATGAGACAGGCAGAGGATAGAGAGAGGTTTGAAGGTTACTTTAATGTCGGTCCTGATGACAGCGATTGTGTAAATGCGCAGACTTTGGTAGAAAGCTTTAAAAGAGCCTGGGGCGAGGAATTTGATTTTAAAATTCAATCAGACGGTGGTCCTCATGAGGCAGGCTTCTTGAAACTTAATTGTGATAAGTTGAAGGCGATATATGGATGGAAGCCGGGACTTGATGTCCATGGTGCTATTGATTTGAGCGTAGAATGGTATAAAGCTTGGACCAATGGAGAGGATATGAATGCTGTTACTGAAGAACAGATAAAATTTTTATTTGAACAAATAGTACATATATATATTTTTGGAGGAGAAATGTTCGAAAATAAAACACGAGAGGATGCTCATAAAGAAATATTGGAGTTAGTTAAGGAGTATTATGACAAATTCCATAACATAAAAAAAGAATTTAAAGAAGGTGACAGAATAACATATGCTTCCAGAGTATACGACTCTGAAGAGATGGTAAATCTTGTAGATGCCTCTTTGGAGTTTTGGCTTACAGCCGGAAGATATTTTGATGAGTTTGAGAAGGAATTTGGAAAGCAGTTTGGTGTAAAGTATGTATCACTTGTAAACTCAGGTTCAAGTGCAAACCTTCTTGCATTTATGACCTTAACTTCATCTCTTTTGGGTGAAAGACAGGTAAAAAGAGGTGATGAGGTCATTACTGTGGCATGTGGATTTCCAACAACAGTTACACCTATTATACAATACGGTGCGGTACCTGTTTTTGTGGATGTTACAATACCACAGTACAACATAGATGTAAGCAAACTCGAAGAAGCTTTGTCATCAAAGACAAAAGCTGTAATGGTGGCATATACTTTGGGAAATCCTTTTGATCTTGAGGCTGTGTCAGCTTTTTGTAAAAAGCATAATCTTTGGCTTATTGAAGATAACTGTGATGCTCTTGGAAGTACATATGTTATAGACGGTGAGAAGAAGTTTACGGGTACAATAGGAGATATAGGGACTTCAAGTTTCTATCCGCCACATCATATGACTATGGGAGAGGGTGGAGCAGTATATACTTCAAATCCGCTTTTAAGTAAGATAATTAAGTCAATAAGAGACTGGGGAAGAGATTGTGTTTGTCATTCAGGACAGGACAATATGTGTGGACACAGATTTGATCGTCAGTATGGAGAGTTGCCTTTAGGTTACGATCATAAGTATGTTTACTCACATTTCGGATATAACTTAAAGCCTACAGATCTTCAGGCGGCAGTCGGAGTGGCACAGTTAAAGAAATTCCCGGAATTTGTTCAAAGAAGAAGAGAAAACTATAGAAGACTTTACGATGCCCTGAAATGTGTGGAGGATAAGATTATTTTACCTGTTCCTGCAAAAAATGCAGATCCAAGTTGGTTTGGATTTTTAATTACCTGTAGAGAGGGAGTGGACAGGGCAAAGCTTGTAAACAAACTGGAGTCAAACGGTATTCAGACCAGAATGCTTTTTGCCGGAAACCTTATAAAGCATCCATGTTTTGATCAGATGAGAGAGACTAAAGAAGGATATAGAATTGTCGGTGAACTTACAAATACAGACTGTATTATGAATGATACATTTTGGGTAGGACTTTATCCAGGAATGACAAATGATATGCTTGATTTTATGGCCAAGACGATTATTGAGGGAGTACAATAATGAAATTGATTTATCTGTTCCTATTCCTTTTGATTTTTTCATTATGTTTCTTTTTGTTTCGAAATAGTAATAGAAAGATAGTAAAGGCTGCTGGAGTAGCATTATTTGTTGTTATTGTAATCCATAGTATTAATTCATTCTTTATTCTTCCATCGGATACTCTAACTATTACAGCATTGGGAGAACAAAATGAAAATGCCGGTGGGTATTCCATTGTTTTTCAGGTATAATTTCAGGGGGTAAGAAGCAGAATTATGTGGTATCTTCAGGCAATTGGTTGGATACAGACGAAGAATTAAAGTGGGGAGCTTTTGCTCCAACAAATCTGACAGATAGCATAGTGATTAGAATTCCAAGAAGCTCTAATAGAAGTGTACAATCCAACAAATGGACAGGTAAAGTAAGTGTATCTTTAAACGGAGGAAAGCGGAGATATTTGATACATATTCAGAAGCAGATAAATATCAAAATTTCCTGTAGTTGCATCCAATGCATTTTTTAAATATTGGACTTTTAGGCTTGGTAATTATTATTATTGAAACAATTATTCTTAGCATTATAGTAGTTACTTTGTTTAAATTTTCAAATAGATTTATAGATATCATAAAAACATCCTGATGAAAGTATATATAGGACTTTCAATTGTGGTTTTATAATTATGGTATCTTTTGCAGATAAGAGATCAACGTGGGTAGATGATACTGCAGCAATGGGGATAGGGAAATAAATATCGTACCCTATTTGGTGTTATAAAAGCAAATATGATAGAAGATCCTCCGTCTCCACCACTTTTTTTCAATAGTGTGGCATTATTGAGCAAAAGCTAATTCCGGTTGGGGGAAAACAGTCGGTATTGTGGGCAAAGTTTGTTGGTATTTTGTCAAATACAATTGCTTTTTATGCAATAGCTAAAGTTGTAAAGAAGGGATGGAATAGATATATAGCTGTTTTTAGCAGAGGCTATTTTGATATCATCACATATTCTTATCACCGCTTCTGCTTATGCAGTAAGGATGTATGCACAATTATTCTTATAGTAGTATTTTATATAAATGTGATGATAGAAAGGGAGAAGGAAAAAGAAAAATCAGTCTAAAGAGCACATTGCTTTTTGACTGTTGCAATTCTTCTTATATGCTATACACATTTCTTTGGTATAGTTGTTTTCGTTTGGTGCTATGAGGTACTAAAATTCAAGAATAAGAAAATTTCATACAAGTTTATTTTTTTCCATATATATTATCGGCTGTATTATATCTGCCATGGTTGGTGCCGGATTATTTAAGTATTAAGTCATTATATGGAGAAAACTTTTGGTCGGAAATACCTACACTAAAAAAAGTATAGTGTAATGATATTGACTATCTGTGATTCACAGATGATTATAGTAGGATTTTTTTATTGTAGGAGTGTTTTTGACACTTTTGCTTTTTACAAAAATAATAAAGGCGAATCAGAACTTAATGATGAATATCTTAGTGATAAAAATTTCATTGAATTTAAATATGGCATTGATTTATGAAATTATTGCTACGATGGGTATAGCATATATTTACTCAAGATATCTTAAGCCGGAAGCTTCGGTGTGGTTTTTATCGATATTTTCTTCAATTAATTCCATTGATTGCCATTTTGTCAGGGTTTGCTGTATATGTATTATTTGAGAAAAATTTTTGGATGAAAATATACAAAGAGGTAAACTTATATTTGGAATTATAGTTTTATACTTAGTTAACACTAATGTTGCTGGGAAGTTAGAAGTTAGTGAATCAATTGTTTCTCAAACCATATAGAGAGGCGGCAGATTTTTACTTAACCAAATGGATGCTAGTTATAATGATACTTTAATAATTGCAAGTTCGTATTACTCTAATGGTTGGGATTACTATACTACACATAATGGTAAATTTAGTGGTATTCATTATGTTCAAGGAATAGATGATGTTGATTTAAATAAGTATAAGGTAGTATATTTATTTGATGTTCATATACCTTTAGGGTGAAGATAAAAAGAAGAATTAAATAATAAATTTAATCTTACTTATCAAGATGCTAAATCAGGTGTTTACAAATATGTAAAAAGTGATTTTAGTATAAAAAGACATAGTGTATTTTTATTGAGCTTTACGGAGAGGTGAGAGAGTGATGGAATCTTTTATAAAAAAATAAAGAGGGAATTGAATTAATGCTTTATTGCATCTGCTTTGGGGCAATAGGGCAACTTTGTTGGAAAATGTCATCATTATACGGTGTACTTATTGCTGTGTTAGGATTTCTCTATATGGTTTAGGAGCAGTACTTATGATTTTTAGCATATAGGTATGGAAGTATATCGGTATTACAGCCGGTTCTTAGCTCTAATTATATTTTGAGTATCTTAATAGGCATTTTTATATTGGGTGAGGACATAAGTATTACAAAAGTGGCTGGAATTTTTTTGTTATAATTTTTGGCATTGTCATGATTGCCGGAGGAGATGAATAATGCTATTTTATTTTTGATTTTTGCAATGACATTTGCAGGTTCATTGGCTTCTGTTTTTGAAAAAGCATCTTCATCGGATAGTATAGTTGCAATCTTGAAAAATATATATTTATATATTGGTATTTTGTTATATGGGATATCGGCGCTTGTAAATATTGTTGTATTAAAGAAACTAGATTACTCAGTAGTATTGCCACTTACTTCTATAACATATATTTGGACAATGTTTTTATCTTGTATAATATTAAAAGAAATTATTTCAAGAGGAAAATAATGGGGTAATCCTTGTTATTGTAGGTGCAGTTTTTATTGTGATTAGATGAGCAAGCGATAGGCTATGATTTTGAAAAATCATTTGAATTGAATTTTATATAAATAAAATTTAAAGATGTATAAAAAGAGGTAAGAAAATATAATGAATGTAAGTATTATTAGTATTATAGATAATTTACTTAACAGATATCCGAGTCTGATTGGACAAAGAGATAATATTATTGGGACATATAATGTTTTGGAAAATGCCTATATTAGTGGTGGTAAACTGTTGATTGCAGGTAATGGTGGAAGTGCAGCAGACTCAGAGCACATTGTGGGTGAGCTGATGAAATCTTTTATCAAGCCTAGAAAGCTGGACGATGATTTAAAAAACAAGTTGAGGTATGTAGATAATAAAATGGGAAGTATTTTGGCAGATAGCTTACAGGGTGCATTACCTGCCATAGCAGTTACAGGTCATGTAGGACTTTCGACTGCATACTTGAATGATTGCAATCCACTGCTTTCATTTGCACAGCAGGTCAATGGATTTGGTAAAGAAGGAGACGTATTCCTTGGTATATCAACTTCAGGAAATTCAGAGAATATACTTTATGCACTAGTTACTGCTAAGGCTAAGGGGATGAAAACTATCGGACTTTCAGGCAGAGACGGCGGAAAGATGAAGGAATTTTGTGATGAGATTATCATTGTTCCGGAGAAGGAAACATTCAAGATTCAGGAGCTGCACTTACCAGTGTATCACGCTTTATGCCTTATGCTTGAGGAGAGATTTTTTTAGAATGATAGATGATGTGTCGGTAAATGTTAGTCATAAGAAAGGGTGATATGACTTCAACTGGGTTCTATGCCAAGTGTTGTGGTGGTTGACTTTTCAGCCCACTTTTTTATATTTGGAATTTTTGAACTTACCATTTTGCCGTGTAGTATATATTTAAAAGCTGCATATTGCACATTCCAGTAGACGGATTTGCGGGAGCAAAACAGCCGAAATGCGAAACTGAACAGTTACAATACCTTTGATTATTAGCGTAGCCTCAGTGATAATAAGTGGGGCTGTTGCACTAAGTGATTAGTGTAGAGCTTCTTTTTAATACAAAAAAATATACTTTGAATGAGGAATTATATCAATGTTTTTTTGCAATCCCTTTTTACAAAATAGGTTACTGTACACAGGTAGTATATTTCCATTGTGAAAAAAATGCAGAAAATTATTTTCTGATTTTATTATGAGTGATTCAGTTAGTAGAGTTTTTGTTGGTAACTCTGCCAACCGAATTTTTGTATCCAAGTTATCAACATATTGTATCTATATGTTTCCTATACGAAATGATTTCGCTATCAATTGTGGATAGTTCTACCCAATCCGTGTTTGAACATGATTTTTTTAAAGAGTTATGAACATGGCAAAATAACGAAGGGACTTTGTCGTCAAATTCGCATAAATACAACATTTCTGATATAATCATACCATGAAATGAGGTGAGTTTACGAATCATATTTCCGCTAAGATTGAACAGCTTTAGCCTTACAAGAAACATTATGTAAGGTAGAAATAAAAAACTTTTGGTACAGCTAAACCGTGACTATGAGAACTCATCTATTCTGTCATCACAATCAAGAGACCGCAGTAAAATTCCAAGTAATTGTGAGTGTATCGGAAGAAAACCTGTGGCACAGTCCGGTAATGTCCATCATGGTAGAAAGAAATAGATGCCAACTCAGGTCGTTTGTCTTCCGGCACCAAAAGAGATTGCAAAAGATCTCGGTTTCAAGAAGACAAATAAGACCATTATCAAGCAGCTTATTTCTATTGAGTTGATTATGAATGTAACAGAATATAAGGCGGATTTATACTACAATTCCACAACAGGAGAGCGAATCCATGCAGCTTTTCCAAGTGGTGTTGTTGACGACGTGAACTATGATGGTAGCATCAAGGCTCTCTTGTTTTTGTTAAACACAGACTGTGCTGTTTCAATTGACAAAAGCCGACGTTTTCTGTCAGATCTTACCGGTGGAAAATTGAACATATCCAAAGGAATGATAAATAAACTCTGCCGCGAGTTCTCAAACAAGACAAAAACAGAGCAAAAAAGATCTTTGCAGACCTGCTGTCTTCTGCGGTTATGCATACAGACTGTACAAATGCCGTGGTAAACGGAGAAAGTGCATATGCATATGTCTGTGCAACACCGGATGAACAGAAGGTTCTTTACTTTGCCCGTAAGAAAAAAGGGCATGAAGGTATAAAGGGAACTATAACAGAGGATTTCCAAGGTATTTTGGTACACGACCACGAAATTACCTTTTATAAGTATGGAAATGCCTATCAGGAATGTCTCGCACATGTACAACGGTATCTGAAGGACAGCATGGAAAATGAGCCGTCTTTGACCTGGCACCGCAGGATGAGAGAACTAATCCGGGAAATGCTACATTACAGAAATGAGCATGCAGATGATGTATATTTAGAGCACAAGATTGCTTACTGTATACAGGTATTGATTTTTAGGTTCATATCATATAACATAAGATGTGGTAGTTTAGAATGGTTTGTGGTATCTTGGAGTTAGCCACATTAACATTAGATAAGATTATTTATTGTTTGTAAGATGGTTTTGCAATCTTATATTTATATGGGAGAAACAGAATGATTAAGACATAGTAGGATTCCATTTTTTATTAATTATGTTAATATTGAGCCCGATACTAATTTATATTTATTTTGCACTCACAGGAAATACATTTCAAAAATTTACAGATGTTGTAAATGAATTTACAGCTATACATGAGAGTAATAAGAGCGCAGAAAGAGATATGTTTTATATTTTTTTCAGTTGCCGGTTCTATTATTTATGTTATTCAGTACTTGATTAATAAAAAGAATGGATCATATTTTTACTGATAGTAAAAAAAGTGTTGATTATAAAATGTCGATTCTAATTATGCTTATTATTGCAAGTACATTTTTATTTTGTATATCAAGGTGTAAATGTATTAGTATTTTCAGGTGTATTAGTTTGGGTACTGTCATTTTTAGTAGCTAGGAAGCAAACATATAGTACAGTCTGTTGTAGCTTTTGTTTGTAAACTCTTATGCACTGTCAGGTTTATATCGTTTATATGTTTTCTGTGGTGGAGATAAAGAAATAAATATTACTACTGTGGCTCTTATTGCATGTGTGTGTTTTTTTCTATTGTTTGCTGAAAGAAAATATAGAAATGTTCTTAAACGAGAGGTGATGGTTGCACAACTTGTTATACCATTTACACTATTAGTATATGTTGCTTCAGAATATATGTATTCAGGTGAGCTGAAACACATAGAGATACCGGTTATAATACTTTTTTTAATGATTGCTTTGATTTTACTTTTTTATAATTGAGGCAATACTATCATTGATTGGTACGTAGAGAGCGGAAATTTGGACGGTATAATCACGTTCGGTTCATTAGTGTCAGTTATTGCTTTTAACAGATTTAGTGGTACAGGTGCAATAATTCCGGTTGATTTACACCATCCATTTGAAAATATAATTGGATATTCTCAGATTTTTGAATTACATCAGAAAGTGTTTAGTGATTATATTCCTATTTCAGGTATGTATTCTGTAGTACAGGGATTCTTTTTACATTTTTGGTAATGATAAGTTTGCTAATTACTATGTCACACAGAATATATTCTACCTTGTATTTATCTTAGTTATTGTTGGATTACTGAAAACAACTAAATACTATGACATCATTTTTTTAGTGGCGCTTTTGTTTTTGTTTGAAGACTATAATAGATTTGTATTAATAGTTCCTATTATGTTACTACTTTCATCTAAAAACTTATTGATAATAAAAAAATTTGTGGCTTAAAGTATGGTATATTACAAGTTTTATTCATGCACTTTATTATCCTGTTTTTTTGGTGCTGCTGTAAGTTTTGCATTTTTGCCACTTGGAATATGGCAGATAGTAACATATATAAAATCAGGAGATTTAAAGATTGACATAAAAAGTATCTTTTTGGGTATGGTGGATAGTTTGCTCTATACCTGTTTTATTGGGTATGCCGTTGATTTTTTTGGAACAATAAGAAATATAAAGGCTATGAGTAATCAAACTATTTTTTGCAGATGGAATTACAAGATTTGGACAGGTTATTCCAGACAATTTTTTTGGGGTATTTACCTAGTTTACCTTTAAGATTATTGATTTATTACATATGTTCATATCTTATTATAATTTGTATTATTTGGGTATCTGTGGCAATGTTCCTCAATTTGGGAAGGGTACATATCCAGGAAGGAAAGATCAGATTGGATAATCCTGTTGCAGGATTTACATCGCTTAGTTTTGGACTCAGCCATGTTAGTTTCAATAAGTTATACAGTTGTAAGAATGGATGTTGGTAAAATCTATGTAAGAGGAGATGGAATGGTAATAGCTTCTGCTGTTATGATGCTGAGTAGTTGCCAATAAGTATATTGATAGCCGAATATTAAAAGGCTATATTGTATCATTTGCAATTTTATTATTAGTATTGTTCCTCTGCAGGGTTTTTTCTCAATTGATTCATCAATAAAAATTCAGTCCATACTATACAGTTCCTGATGGATATGTCTTTATAGAAAATGATCAAGTAGATAAGTTAGGGGACATGTTTTGTAGAGCAGAATGTATATAATACAATCGAAAAATACATATACTGGAATGTTGCAAAAAGGATGGAAAAAAATCATACCTTGGTATTGTCAGTGATTTTTGGATTATATTATTTGTGCAATATTAAGGGAACGGATTAATGGAGATATATACTATAAAGGGATTTGATGTAACCCAAGAAGCAATAGATTTAGGCGTAAACAAGATGCTATTATAGGAGCAAATATATCTTCGCTGAATAATTATTATTTGTATCATTGGGTAGTAACATCAGGTGAATATGTTTGGTCAGACAAGTCATTAAGTTTTGAATCGAATAAAAGTGGGATGACAAAAGAAGAAAATACTTGAAAGAAATAAAAATATTTTATTGGCGGAAGATAATTTAGCTTTTAGGAAAGACAGCAAGTTCTTGGGGAGAGTCCATGAGTTCGTTGTCAAAAATTTTTAAAAGTACCAACTCAAAATATTCTGCCTCAGTTAATAATAATATTCTTTCCATCAATTTTTGATAATGACTTTAATGGGGAAGAAGCGGATTTTGTGTATTTAGAGTTTAATAATAAAAATAACAACTATGAATATACATTATTTGATTTTACTAATTCTTATGTTCTTAATGATAAAGATTTAGGGATAGTAAAATATTTAACAAAGAAGGAGTATAATCGTGGTGAAACAGTTGTTTTAACATGGAGTAGTGAAGATGGAACTTCATTCTATGAATTGTGCAATGAGCCATGGAAAGCTGTTGGTTCCACTGGGAAGTGGTAGAGGTTGGCTTAAATAAGCATGTGTATTTGAATATAAGTGTACAAGATGCTGAAGGAAAAGTTATAGAATTCCCTGAGCTTAAAAGTGTTGAATTTTTGAAACTAAGAGAGGTAAAGTAATGAATGTAAATGGTAAGGTTCTATTATTTACACCGATGTATAATTGCGAAAAGCAGATAGTAAGAGTGCTGGGACAGATGGATAATGAGATTAGTAAATATATTTCAGAGTGGATTGTTGTAAATAATCGAAGTACTGATAGTAGTGAGAGAGTAGTGAAAGAATATTTATCTTCTCACGGTGTTCCGGTGAAGGTAAGGTTGCTTAGAAATGATGAGAATTATGGATTAGGCGGTTCTCATAAGGTTGCATTTGATTATGCAATCAAAAATGGCTTCGAGTATGTAATTGTACTTCATGGTGATGACCAAGGAGACTTATCAAATATATTGCCGTATTTGAAGAGTGGAGAATATAGAAGATATGATTGTTTTTTAGGTGCGAGATTTATGAAAGGTTCAAAATTGAAAGGTTATTCAAAATTTAGAACTTTTGGAAATTATGTTTATGATGTATTGTTTTCGCTTGGTTGTGGATATAAGGTATACGATCTGGGCTCAGGGCTGAATATGTACAGAACATCAATTCTAAAGAATAAGTTTTATGAGAAGTATAATGACGGGCTGATTTTTAATTATTGTATGGTTATGGGGGCTGCGTACTTTAAGCATAAAGTTAAGTTTTTTCCCGATTATTTGGAGAGAAGAAGATCAGGTATCGAACGTCAAGATGGTTAGTCAAGCACCAACTGTATTAAAAATTATTGGGTTCGTTTATAATAAATAAAAAGAAGTTTATTAAAAGATGAACACAGGAGTAAGGTAGTAAGGTCTTATACGGCACAAATAGTATATGAGAATGAGTGTAGTTAGAGAGAAGCTTGATATTAAGAGCTGTGTATATAATTTGGTAAATTTACTGGTTATAGCGATTTCTATGCTTATATTTACATTTGACTACTATAATGCAGGTAAGTTATTCAAAAATATTAATTTATGTTCAATTATTGTCTTTATAGTTTTAGTAGTAGTTGTACATATATTGAAATCCGTAAGACTTTATTTAGCATTATATTACTCTGAATTGAAAATGGTCAGATTTTCTAAAAGTATATTGTAAAGTTACTCCGGTAAGCGTAGTATTACCTTTTAAAAATAGGAGATGTCTTTAGAATGTATTGTTATGGTCAGCTCGTCGGGAATTTGCTACGTGGAGTGGTAATTACAATGCTTGATCGATTTATGGATACAGCCGCGCTGGTAAACTGTTATTATTCTGACTTGGTTTTTTTAGCCGGGGAAAGATAGACTTATTAGTGTATTTGTTTGTAATATTTTTGATAATTACGTGTGTAATATATTTTGTATATCCGGGAATTGTAAGGATTTGGAGAAAGTCTTTGCTAAAGAGCAATGCGACAGAGAGAAGAATTGCTATATTGGGAGTGCTTAAAAAGTTTGATGAAATATATAAAGAAATTGACGGTGTGACTAAAGGTAGAGGAATTATTCTTTTATATTATCAATTTTAGCATGGGGTATAGAAATCAGCAGTTTGTATATAATTAGTACCATTAATAATGCAAAAACAGATTGATAATGATGTATTTGAATATTTGAGTGCAACGATAAGAGGTAATAAATCACTTGAGTTGAAGCGATTTATTATGGTAACAATTTTATGGTTAATGGGTGTCTATATTATAATTAAGATATTAGATACAGTTAATAAAAAGGATACACTATGAGAACAATAGTTATTTATGATGATACCGGAAGAAAGAGTGAAGTTATAGCCGATATTATTGGCGATAAAGGATTTGCAGAAGTAGTAGTTAAAAAGAGATGTGTAGAAGACTATTATAAAAGTGAATTAGAAAAATGTATTTCCTGGTTTTAATATGGAGAAAGATACGTTCACTTTTTTGAATATTCAGATTTAGTTGAAAAAGCTGGAATTGTAGTAGTTGGTACTGATACAAGAGTAATACATTGTTTTTTTCTAATTATATTATTTCAGATGTTGACAAAGCTACTCCGTCCTTCAAAAAGCTTGAGTATATTGACGGTATATATGGAGTACTCGAAGATAAAAGGGCTGTATGTGGGATGTTTCCAAGTGTAGAGCAATATATCTTATTTTGCAAAAATATATTATCAGGTGCTAAAGCGTGGGATCTTGTAAGAGCACAAAGTGATGCATTTAAAATTGACGGTTTGGTGGATATTGGAGTTATTGGAAATTTCATACAGTATGTAACGGGAAATTTCTGATTCCAGATATTTTAATTCCATTAAAGGAAATGAGTACACCATAACGAAAAAGTTCGAGCAATAAGAATAAGATAAAAGCTGAATACGAATTTTATCACTTATTGCCGGATGATATGAAATTTTGGTTTGTTATGCCGTTTAATTATCAAGAAAAAGAAAATTCTGCAAGTTATACAATGGAACGTCTTTATATGACAGATTTGGCAATTAAGTGGGTACATGGTTCGATGGACGAAAATGAGTTTGAAGATTTAATGGATAAATATTTTTATTTTTTCAAAAGTCGACATACCAGGAAGTGCAGTGAATTGGAGTATATGAAGATATCGGATACTTATATATTGATAAAAGTTAGGGAAAGGATAGATAGTCTTAAGGAATTGCCTGAATTTGTTAAAATTGGGGCGTTGTTGGATGTTGCAGGGGATATTGACATAGATGTATTGCTAAATAAATATCTAGAATTAAAACGTAAAGTTGAAGCAAGAGTACAGCATATCAATGAACTTGTTATTGGGCATGGTGATCCGTGTTTTGCAAATACATTGTATAATAAATCTACAAAAACACTTAAATTTATTGACCCGAAGGGTGCGATAGAAGAAAAAGATTTGTGGACTAATGCATATTATGATGTTGCAAAAATTGAGTCATTCTGTATGTGGAAGATATGACTTTTTAATAATGCATTATTTGATATAAAGATAGATATAGATTTTTAATTATAATCTTGAAATACCGTTTGATAATTCAAGATATATTGAAATATTTAAACATAAAGTGGAAGAAAATGGATTTAATTATTTGTTGGTTAGAGTCTATGAAGCATCACTTTTTATCTATGCTTCCGTTACATATAGACAATCCACATAAAGTATTTGGATTTATTTTAAATGTTAATAATATATTAAAGGAGTTGGAGAAGGATGTTTAGTGATTATACATTTGTACTCGATATTGATGGTACACTGTGTCCAATCAAAAAGAAAGATGAAAAATATGAGGATTTAATTCCATATCCTGAAATGTTAAAAATTAAGACTGTATAAGGATAATGGGGCTAAAATTGTATTGTATACGTCGAGAAATATGAATTCTTATGATGGTAATATTGGGTTAATTAATAAGTATACTGCTGCTGTTTTGTCAGACTGGCTTAAAAAGTGGGAAGTACCATATGATGAAATAGTTTACGGGAAAGTTTGGCCAGGGCATAAGGGATTTTATGTAGACGATAGGACCATAAGACCGGATGAGTTCTTGAAATATTCTGTAGAACAGCTGGAAGATATATGCAAAAAAACAAGAAATAGTATGGAAGATAAGGAACAAGGTGATAATGATGTCAAAAATTGATGTTGTAATTACAATGGGTGGTTTGGGATCAAGATTCAGAAAGATAGGATATGATATGCCTAAATATATGATTGAAGCAAAAGGAAAGTCGCTTTTCGAATGGTCTATGATAAGCTTAACGGGATATAAAAAGATGTTTCTCAATATTTTTTTATAGCAATGAAAGATAATAAATACAATGTAGAGGAATTTATTGACCGGAAATGTAAAGAAATGAAATTGCAGAACTATCATATTATTATTTTAGATTATCTTACGGATGGACAGGCTACGACAGCCATGATGGCGTCAAAGTATTGGGATATTGATAATCCACTATTAATTTATAATATAGATACTTATGTAGAAGCAGGGGAGATGAATTCTGATGAACTTAGAGGAGATGGATTTATTCCATGTTTTAAAGCACCCGGAAACCATTGGAGTTTTGTAAGGCTGGATATTAGTGGTAAAGTCGTTGAAATCAAGGAAAAGGAAAGAATATCTGATTATTGTACTTTAGAGCATATTATTTCAGAACATGTAAATTATATAAGGAATTGTATGATGAATATTATAGTAAAAACGACTGAACTGGTGAATGGAGAGAAGTACGTAGCACTCGTTGTATGACTATTTATTGACTAAGAATGGAGAAATATATATATCAGTTATAAATTCTGATAAGGTACATATACTGGGTACTCCGGAGGAACTACAAAGTTTCCTGGAGGAAAGTTAAAATGAAGATGTTGTTAAAAGCAAATTGTTAAGTTTGTAGGTATTAGTGGAATTGGTTGGAACCTTGATTTTTTTACTTACACGAGCTTAAGTTTTTTTGTTCACATAATATAGTGATTAATAATATTATAAGCTCATGGATTGGTGTTACTTTTTGTATTTGTTTTTTTGCGACTAGAAAAGTTTTTTAAAAATAATGGTAGAATATCACTGAAGAAAAAGTATGCAATTTATCTTGCTTACCAGTTGATACTAATTTATCTTATTTCAAAATTGTTAGGGTATGTTAACAGCTATATTATAAACAATATCATGATTGAAGAGATATTGAGACTGTCTACAGTGATTTCAAAGGTGATAATAACACCAATTACAATGTTTATGAATTTTGTTGTTATGAAAAGCATCATCGAAAGAGTATGATAAATTTGAAGTTTATAGTTTGATAATAACAGCTAGAGTTTATTGTGTAAATTTATAGTATTATTAATCTACGGTATAATAAATACTATTGAAAGATATAAAAGCAAAGAGATTTGTGATTAAAGACTTGAGCGAAAGTGAGGGCGTAAGATGAAGGGGATTGTATTAGCAGGCGGTAGCGGTACAAGATTGTATCCGCTGACAAAGGTTACATCAAAACAGCTACTCCCTATATATGACAAGCTGATGATTTATTATCCTATTTCCGTACTGATGTAAGCGCACAATAACATGATGCCTTGTATTCCATCAAAATCCATATGATAATAATATAAAATAAAAGTGCTCAAAATTAAAAGAGCACTTTAAGTTATAGTTTACACTCTTCCTGCACATCCATTGACCAGGGCATTAAATCTTCCAAAAGATCAGGATCAGACTGCCACTCAGTATCAGGCATGTACATGAGAAGATATTCCAGATATGTGTAGGCATTCAATCCATTTGCCTTTGCTGTTTCTACAATACTATAAACAATAGCACTTGCAGACGCACCTTTTGAGGTGTCTGAAAATAGCCAATTTCTTACGGCCTACCGTAAATGGACGAATTGCATTTTCAGCAGTATTATTTGAAATAGCACATCTTCCATCAAGTAAATAATTCTCAAGATATGGGCGTTGATTCTTTGCATAGATGATTGCTTTTCCAAGGGCTGAACCTTTCAAAGCTGTTATAGAATCAATCCAACTCCAAAAAGCCTCAAGAACAGGCTTTTCCAGTTCCGGACGCTTATAATATCGTTCTTTGTATGTTAAGTTTTTTAGGCTGTCTTCAATATAAAACAACCTATTACAATAATCCCTTCCTATCTCTGCGTGAGTAAGAGGTGCATCCTTTGCTTTTTGAGAAGGAATTGCTTCTATAAACTTTCTCCTAAGATGTGCCCAGCATCCGCACCTGGTTATATCAGAAAGTTTATTGTAACCGGAGTAACCATCACAATGAACATATCCCCTAAAATCTTTGAGAAATTTCACCGCATGATCACCATTTCTTGAAGGCTGATAGTCATAAATGATAATGGATGGTTTGCCGTCATTTCCTGTTTTATATAGCCACATATAAGACTTTGCCTGTGGTGCTTTGCCTTCTTCTTTAAGCACCTGTATCGGGGTTTCGTCACAGTGTAGGATATCACGCTCCAACAACCTTTTATGCAGATATTCCACTATTGGTTTTAGATAATCCTCACTACAACGGATTATCCAGTTTGCCATAGTTGAACGAGTTAAAGATATTCCCAATTGCTCCCAGTCTTTTTCCTGTCGATAAAGTGGCATACCATTCACATACTTTTTATACATAACATTGGCTACTGAACTTGGAGAAGCCAATGAATGATTCATAAGTGATGAAGGAGTAGGTGCCTTCACTATATAAGGATGAGTTGTGTGTTTACATTTTGGGCATTCGTAAACCAACTGAATGTAGCGAACAATTCTAAGTTTTGCAGGAATATACTCTAATTCTTCTCTTACCACCTTTTTACCAAGAACTTTAAGCTTTGTATTACACTGTTCACAGTATTGATCTTCCTCAACAAGACTACATAATACTTCACGAACAGGCAGGTCTTTTAGAAGCTCATCCCTTTTTGTTTTGCAATTTTTACGTCTATAGCCTTTAACATCTGTTTCAATTGGCTCAGATACTCTTGCATCTGCCTCCAGTTCTGCCTCATTGAATAAAGAAAGTTGACCTTCGAACTGCTTTTTAGAAGTCTTCTCACTTGAAGAAGCAAACTTCCCCTTTCGAAGCAATGAAAGCATTTCAGTAAGGTTTTTTATTTGATTTTGAAGGTCTTTTATGGTGTTTTCAAGGTGCTCTATATAGGCATCTTTATTTTGCATTTTTGTATATTCCTTGCTATTTTGATGATATAATTATACTACAAAAAGTGACACACATCCAGTGAAAAATAAGGCTATATAACTATATAACTATTTCATTTTAGCAGAAAGCTCCCTTTTTAGCAGGAAGGATTGATGACTTTTGCTCAATCGCAAGTCCCTCCATCAGCCAGCGAAATTGTTGCCATGAAATTACTTTTAAATCACTTTCATTGCGTGGCCAGCGAAAACTGCCATTCTCCAAACGCTTATATAGCAGTACAAAAGCCATCTTTTTTTCCCAAAGTAGTGCTTTTTATGCGATTGCATCTTTTTCCGCAAAAAAGGAACAATGCTGATTGAAAAGGGTCCATTTTAAACTGCTGTAAAATTATAGCGGCAAGTCCGTCAATAGATTTTCGCATATCTGTATATCCACAGGCTATATAGATATTTTCAGCAACACTGATATCGCCTAACATACGCTTTTGAGTGCTGCCAACACTGTTTGTATGGTTTGCAGACATGTTCCTTCACAAATTTCGACAGTAGCATTTTGTAAATGAATAATAACTCCGACATTTGTAGACGGAAAAGGTGAAGTGATTTCTATCTTTTTGAAAGTTGTAGGATTTTCCAAAGATTCTGAGGGGATAGAAATAGTCTCACATAACTGCTCACGAAGACGCTTTAAGTTTCTGTAATATGTTTGCTCACATATACCATTTACTTTACACCAGGCTGCTACAGTCATTTTACTGGACTGACAGTCATTAATAAGTGCTTTCCATTGCTCTTGTTTTAAATGCCTTTTTACTTTTGTTACTTGATCCATAATTACCTCCGACTTGCATTACTATACAGTACTATACTTCACTATAACTAAATAGTACTATACACTTGTTGGTAACTATTATCTCATTATTTATAACAGAATATAAGGCATTATATTATAAGGCGCTTACGTACTGATGGAGGCTGGTATCAGAGAGATACTTATTATCTCCACACTGGATGATACACCAAGATTTAAAGAATTGCTTGGAGACGTTGCACAATTCGGACTGAAATTAGAATATGAAGTTCAGCCAAGCCCGGACGGACTGGCACAGGCGTTTATCATCGGAGAAAAGTTCATTGGCGATGAGCCGGTGGCAATGATACTTGGCGACAATATATTCCATGGACACGGACTTAAGAATCATTTAAAATCTGCAGCTTCAAAGACAAAGGGAGCTACAGTTTTCGGATACTATGTAGACGACCCTGAGAGATTCGGTATAGTGGAGTTTGATAAAAACGGTAAGGCTGTTTCTATAGAAGAAAAGCCACAAAAACCGAAGAGTAACTACTGTGTTACAGGACTTTATTTCTATGACAATGATGTGGTTAAATATGCCAAGGAATTAAAGCCTTCAGCCAGAGGAGAGCTTGAAATCACGGATCTTAACAGAATCTACCTTGAAAAAGTAGAGCTTGAGGTGAAGGTACTCGGACAGGGCTTTACATGGCTGGATACGGGAACACATGAGAGTTTAGTCGAGGCTACAAATTTTGTATATACAATGGAGACACATCAGCACAGAAAGATAGCCTGCCTTGAGGAGATTGTGTATCTGAACGGATGGATAAGTAAAGAAGAGCTTCTAAAGGCATATGATATTTTTAAGAAAAATCAGTACGGAAAATATTTAAAGGATGTATATGACGGCAAGTATATCGACCACATACATCAAGCGTAAAATAAAACAGACGAGGTTAATATGAAAATTATTGTTACAGGCGGTGCCGGATTTATCGGCGGAAATTTTGTTCACTATATGGTAAATAAGTATCCTGAGGATATGATAATAAACTTGGATTTGCTTACCTATGCCGGAAACTTGGAGACATTAAAGCCGGTGGAGAATGCACCGAATTATAAGTTTGTAAAGGGTGATATCGCTGACAGAGCATTTATCTTTAAGCTCTTGAAGAAGAAAAGCCGGATGTGGTTATAAACTTTGCGGTTGAGAGCCATGTAGACAGATCTATAACAGACCCTGAGAGTTTTGTAAGAACAAATGTAATGGGAACCACAACTCTTTTAGACGCTTGCAGAACCTACGGAATCAAGAGATATCATCAGGTATCCACAGATGAGGTATATGGAGATCTTCCGCTTGACAGACCGGATTTATTCTTTACGGAGGAAACACCGCTTCATACCTCAAGCCCGTACTCATCATCAAAGGCAAGTGCGGACCTTTTTGTGCTTGCATACCACAGAACCTATGGACTTCCTGTGACAGTGTCAAGATGTTCAAACAACTATGGACCGTACCACTTCCCTGAGAAGCTTATACCGCTTATTATAAGCAGAGCACTCAATGACGAGGAGCTTCCTGTATACGGCAAGGGAGAGAATGTAAGAGACTGGCTATATGTTACAGACCACTGTAAGGCTATTGACCTTGTAGTAAGAAAGGGTAAAGTCGGCGAGGTCTACAATATCGGCGGACACAATGAGAGAACCAATCTTGAGGTGGTAAAGACAATACTTAAGGCACTTAATAAGCCGGAGAGTCTTATTAAGTTTGTAACGGACAGACCGGGACATGACAGAAGATATGCCATAGATCCGACCAAGATAGAGACCGAGCTTGGATGGAAGCCTGAGTATACCTTTGATACAGGAATTGTAAATACTATTGACTGGTATCTTAACAATAAAGAGTGGTGGGAGCATATCATAAGCGGAGAATACACAAAGTATTTTGAAAATATGTATGGAGAAAGACTTTAATTATAGTAGCTATCGATGAAAGAAATTATTATAAAGATATTAGACGAACTGCTGGGAAGGTATCCGAGTCTGGTAGGACAAAGAGAGAATATCATTGGAGTATATAAGATTTTAGAGGAGTCCTATTCTGGTGGCGGTAAGTTATTGGTGGCAGGTAACGGCGGAAGTGCTGCTGATTCCGAGCACATTGTCGGTGAACTTATGAAGGCTTTTATAAAGCCTAGAAAGTTGGATACTATACTACAGGATAAGTTAAAGTCTGTAGATAAGAATCTTGGCGATGTACTTGCCCGGAATTTGCAAGGTGCTTTGCCGGCAATAGCAGTTACAGGTCATGTCGGACTTTCAACTGCATATCTCAATGACTGTAATCCGCTACTGTCATTTGCACAGCAGGTGAACGGCTTCGGTAATGCAGGAGATGTATTTCTTGGAATATCAACTTCAGGCAATTCCGAGAATATTTTATATGCTTTGGTGACTGCTAAGGCAAAGGGAATGAAGACGATAGGGCTTTCCGGAAGAGACGGTGGCAAGATGAAGGAATTTTGTAATGATATTATCATTGTTCCGGAGGTGGAGACTTTTAAGATTCAGGAGTTACATTTACCTGTATATCATGTGTTATGTTTGATGCTTGAGGAGAGATTTTTTTAGATTGTAGATTTTAGGGGGTGTGAAAAAACTCAATTGAGTTTTTCGGTTCTTTGTCAAGTGTTGGGGTGGGTTGATTTGTAAGCGTCAATTCAAGTACGCCTCCCAATAAATACACTTCCACTATAAAATAAGCTTATACTAAATATGTGGAGGTGCCTATGGCTAAATATCCTAATGAAGAAAAAGAGCAATTGATTGAGGAGTTTAAAAATAGTGGATTAAGTATCACAAGCTGGGCTAGGAAGAATGGGTTACCTATTTCAACAGTCACAAGATGGGTGAGTAAACATGATAAGAAATCAAAGCACTCTAAGGATGTTAAATTTATTGAAATCAAGACAACACAAGCCGGTAAGACCCTAAAGATGGAGATAGGTGCTGTCAACATCTTAGTGGATAGATATACCGATCTTGAACTACTTGCAAAGGTGATCAAGGTGGTGAATGAAATAAATGTTTAACTATGACAACTATCGTGTAATTCTTTCTTGTGGTGCTACTGATATGAGGAAAAATATAAACGGATTAGCTGAAATTGTTTATAGTAATTTCAACCTTGATACAAGAGATAAGGTAATATTTGCTTTTTTGTAACAATGCGAGGGATAGGATAAAAGCTTCTTGTATGGGAAGATAATGGATTTTGGATTCATTTTAAAAAGAATTGAAAAAGGACATGTGGTTTGGTCGTCACAAAGTGATACAGAAATCACTATGGATTTATTAATAGACGACTTGAAAAAAATATAATCATGGCACCAGGGAATAAAAACAAAAAAATAAAAGCGTAGTGAAGTCTTCAAAAAGTGTTGATTTTAATGGATTTACCATAGATTTTTATAGTATAATCTTTACATAAATATTTGAGATTTGGAGGTCCGGTAAAATGAAAACTATAGATGAATTGCAAGCAGAAATTGCCGGACTTAAGGCTATCTTACAGGATAAAGACAAAGAGATTGAGACTTTAGAAAAAGTAAAAAAAGAAAAGGACAAAGAGATTGAGACTTTAGAAAAAGTAAAAAGAAAAAGAGTGAACAGATTGCTAAGTTAAATAAATTAAATAATTGGTATATGGAGCAACTGAAATTAAAAGCAAAAGAGAAATTTGGCAAATCAAGCGAAAAAGCTATTGATGGACAACTTTCTCTTTTTGATGTCTTCAATGAGGCTGAAACATTTAGAGAGCCAATTCAAAGTGAGCCACCACAGGAAAGTATTATACCTGAGCATAAAAGAAGAAAAGCTAAAAAGGAAGTAAGTTTAATGACATTCCTGTTGAGGTAGTTGAATATAAATTAGATGAAAGTGAACAGGTATGTGATAACTGCCACAGCCCTCTTACAGTTATGAAGAAAGAGATAAGAAAAAGAACTGGTGGTAGTTCCCTGCTGAAGTTAAGGTTATAGAGCATGTGACTTATGTTTATAGTTGCAGAAACTGTGACAAGAATGAGAGAGTGGCTTTTATAAAGATAGCACCTCATCCTAAAAGCTCTTATTAAAAAGAGTGTAGTATCACCAAGTTTTATGTCTTATATAATGAATCAAAAGTACACACTTGCACTACCGCTATATAGAATGTAGCAAGAGTTTAAAAAGATTAGGCTTTGAGATATCAAGACAAAATTTATCTAATTGGATCATAAAAAGGAGCTAATCTTCTAAAAGCCTATATATGAGCAGATAAAAGCTTAGTCTACTAAATGAGACACTACTCCATGCAGATGAAACTGTCCTGGAGGTATTACATGAACCTGGAAAGGAAGCAGGAAGCAAATCATATGTATGGGTGTATAGAACAAGCAAATACAATACACATCCTGCAGTATTGTATGAATATACACTTGGTCGAAGCGGAGACTATGCTAAAAAGTTTCTTGAGGATTGGAAAGGAACTTACCTTCACTGCGATGGGTACACCGGATATAAAAAAAGCTTATGGATAAGACCTTATGCGGATGCCTTGTACATGCAAAAGAGAAAGTTCTATGAAGCATACGAAGTTAATAGGAGTAATGAGTATGCAAAACAAGGGGAGACTTATCTAAGGAAACTATTCCGCTTGGAAGATAAGGCAGATGAATCCGGTCTTACATTGGAAAAGCGACTGGAAATGAGAAAAACCAATTCCAAACAAGTACTTGATGAGTTCTATAGTTGGATTTCACAAATAGAATCAAAAATCCTTCCTAAGAGTTTAATGGGGAAGGCTATTACTTATGCAATAAATCAAAAAGAGTACTTAGAGAACTTTCTAAAGGATGCAAGAATACAATTAAGTAATAATCTTGCTGAACAAAGTGTGAAGCCATTTGTTATAGGTAGGTCTAATTGGCTATTTGCGAATACACCTAACGGAGCTAATGCATCTACATTGATATATAGTATAATTCAAAGTGCAATACTTAATAACCTGATACCACAAAAATATCTTACATTTGTTTTTTTGATACCATACAGTCAGGTGGAGATGCTTCGCTCTTAGTACCTTGGTCAGATGAGATTCCTGAGAGTTGTAAAAATAAAAAAAGTCGTAGGATTAGAATGATAAGTTCTAGTTCTATGACTTTTTGCTCTATGTGTACTTAGCTTGACGCTTACATATATTTTTAGTACATATTGCATAATAGATACCCTTTTATATTATATAACATAGCCTTAATATTTGTATAATACGATGAAAGATGTTTTAAAATCTTAAGTATTGGCATATTCTATTGCTAAAAAACAGTATAAATAGTATAATAAAACCATCAAATCTTTTTCGTGGCTTTCGGTTTGATATCTGAGATAATCTATGGAAAATGCACTTTCCGCTCTTGTTAATCTGAATTTCTATAAGTTTCTAAAAACCATGACAGAGTCGGTGCATCGACTGATATGAACGTGACCGCGCAGTCAAGTAGTCTGCCCTACTTGGCTGTGTGGTCATGTGTGGATATTTTTATAGAGTCAATTAAATTTCTTTGGTATAATAAGGAGGAGAGAGTATGAATGGTAAAGACATAACACAAAGATGCTTGAGAGATATAATGATGTATTTGCAGACATAGTAAATGTGTTGTTATTTAACGGGAAAAAGATAGTGGATGAGGATGCACTTATAGATACCCCGGTTGACAGCGCATTAAAGCTTGACGGTGAGATACATTCACAGTATAGAGATGTTGCAAAGTATTGGAAAAACAGTCAAATCAATATAGCGTTATTCGGTCTTGAAAATCAGACTGTACCGGATAAGCTAATGCCGATGAGGGTTATAGGTTATGACGGTGCTGAGTATAAGAAGCAGGTATTGGAAGAAAACAGATATAAAAAGAAATATCCTGTGATAACATTAGTGTTATATATGGGATATGACAGGAATTGGAAATACTCAAACTCCTTGTTGGATTTGCTTGAAGTAGATGATAATTTAAGACCATATGTAAATGACTACAAGATAAATATATTTGAGATAGCATTTTTGTATAGAGAAAAAATAGATTTATTTAAAAGTGATTTTCGGATGCTGGCAGACTACTTGTATCAGATGAGAATGACTAACAGTTATAAGGGAGATGAAAGTAATATAAGGCATGTAGATGAGATCTTGATGCTGATGTCTGCAATGTCAGGTTTTGAAAATGTTGAGAATATAATAAAAGTGGCACATGAAAGGAAGGTAAGCAATATGAAGGGATTTTTTGAACTGGCAGAAGAAAAGGGTCTTGAAAAGGGTATTGAGCTGGGAAGAGAAGAAGGACTTCAACTGGGAAGAACAGAAGGGCTTGAACTGGGAAGGACAGAAGGAGCTGATATGGTAAGCGAGTTGAATACTATATTAGCAAGAGAAGGTAATTTGGAGAAAATAATAAAGGCGAATACTGACAAGGTATATAGACATGAGCTTTTAAAAGAAATATAGATTGTTAAAGTGAGATGTAGACAGTTTTGCGGGTTGATTATGCAACTCGCTTTTTTAGTTCAGGGATAGGCGATGGAGTAGATTGATTTTAATAAGCTTGTTCATCCGGAGGTGCTTAAGTTAATGTTAAAGGAAAAAGTAATATATTTTTAATGCATATTTTACAATTGAAACAGCTTTTTATTATATGATATAACACTAATCTTTGTATAATACGATGAAAGTTGTTTTTAAAATCTTAAGTATTAGTTCATCCTATTGCTAAAAACGGCATAAATAGTATAATAAAACCATCAAATCTTTTTCGTGGCTTTCGGTTTGATATCTAAGGTAATCTATGGAAAATGCACTTTCCGCTCTTGTTAATCTGAATTTCTATGAGTTTCTAAAAACCATGACAGAGTCGGTGCATCGACTGATATGAACGTGACCACGCAGTCAAGTAGTTTGCTCTACTTGGCTGTGTGGTCATGTGTGGATATTTTTATAGAGTCAATTAAATTTCTTTGGTATAATAAGGAGGAGAGAGTATGAATGGTAAAGACATAACACAAAAGATGCTTGAGAGATATAATGATGTATTTGCAGACATAGTAAATGTGTTGTTATTTAACGGGAAAAAGATAGTGGATGAGGATGCACTTATAGATACCCCGGTTGACAGCGCATTAAAGCTTGACGGTGAGATACATTCACAGTATAGAGATGTTGCAAAGTATTGGAAGAACAGTCAAATCAATATAGCGTTATTCGGTCTTGAAAATCAGACTGTACCGGATAAGCTTATGCCGATGAGGGTTATAGGTTATGACGGAGCAGAGTATAAGAAGCAGGTATTGGAAGAGAACAGATATAAAAAGAAATATCCCGTGATTACATTGGTATTATATATGGGATATGACAGGAATTGGAAATACTCAAACTCCTTGTTGGATTTGCTTGAAGTAGATGATAATTTAAGACCATATGTAAATGACTACAAGATAAATATATTTGAGATAGCATTTTTGGATAGAGAAAAAAATAGATTTATTTAAAAGTGACTTTTCGGATGCTTGCAGACTACTTGTATCAGATGAGAACAACCAACAGTTATAAGGGAGATGAAAGTAATATAAGGCATGTAGATGAGATCTTGATGCTGATGTCTGCAATGTCAGGTTTTGGAAATGTTGAGAATATAATAAAAGTGGCACATGAAAGGAAGGTAAGCAATATGAAGGGATTTTTTGAACTGGCGGAAGAAAAGGGTATTGAAAAAGGGTATTGAGCTGGGAAGAACGGAAGGTATTGAAAAAGGACTTGAATTGGGAAGAGAAGAAGGACTTGAACTGGGAAGAACAGAAGGTATTGAAAAGGGACTTGAACTTGGAAGAACGGAAGGAAGAGAAGAAGGCGCTGATATGGTAAGTGAGCTGAATACTATATTGGCGAGAGAAGGCAATTTAGAGAAAATAATAAAGGCGAATACTGACAAGGTATATAGACATGAGCTTTTAAAGAAATATAGATTGTTAAAGTGAGATGTAGACAGTTTTGCGGGTTGATTATTCAACTCGCTTTTTTTAGTTCCGGGATAGGCGATGGAGTAGATTGATTTTAATAAGCTTGGTCATCCGGAGGAGCTTAAGTTTATATTAAAGAAAAAGGTAATATATTTTTAATGCATATTCTACAACTAAAACAGCTTTTTATTATATGATATAGCCTTAATCTTTGTATAATACGATGAAAGTTGTTTTAAAATCTTAAGTATTAGTTCATTCTATTGCTAAAAACAGCATAAATAGTATAATAAAACCATCAAAATCTTTTTCGTGGCTTTCGATTTGATATGTTTATTGTAAAATAAAAAAATGTAGAAAGTTGCAGACCCCAAATGTAGGTAATTGCAAAAACAAAAAAATGTAGGTCATTGCAACTGCATTTTGTAGGTAATTGCAAAACTCAGTGGTATCTCAGGAAAGGGAATACAAAAATAAAGAGTTCCCAAGTCGGATACCAAAAAGATCCATTGCAGACATACTTATTATTCTATATCCTTGAAGTGTTGTAACCAATCAATACGACAAGGAGGAAGGGAGTATGACATCAATGGATCAAATCCATCGTATCAGAGATTTGTACTATGGACAAGACAAATCTCTAACAGAAATCGCCGGCATAGAAAAAAACTTGACTGGCGTACAGTCCGCAAATATGTGGACATGGAGGACTTTAACGAAGCACCCCCAAGCTTTGAAGAGCAACATTACTCAAAGCTTGACCGTTTTAAATCAATCATTGACAAATGGCTCATAGAAGATAAAAAAGCACCTCGCAAGCAGCGTCACACTGCCACAAGAGTCCATAAGCGACTTCAGGATGAAGTAGAGGGTTATGACTGTTCATATCGTCTTGTTGCTGCTTATGTTTCCCAAAAAGAATGAACTGCACCTTAAGCACAAGGAAGGCTATCTTCCTCTTAAACACCATCCCGGTGAGGCACAGGCTGACTTTTGGATATGCTGATTTCTATGAAAACGGTAAGCTTCATTATGAAGCAAAGTACCTTGTTCTAAGCTTCCCCTACAGTAATGGTGGATATCTTCAGCTCAACTATGGTGAAAAACATGGAGTGCCTACTGGAAGGTTTGGTATCTATGTTTTGAATACATAGGGTGAGCGTTCAACTGAAATCTGGTTTGACAATACAAGAACTATTGTCACTGAGATTATTAAAAGGTGGCGGGCGTGAGGTTACTGAGAGATTCAAAAGGTTTTGTGAGCATTACCGCTTTAAGCCCGTGTTCATGAATCCGGAGTCGGGTTGGGAGAAAGGAAATGTCGAGAATAAGGTTGGCTACCTGCGCCGCAACGAGCTTGTTCCCGTGCCGCAGTTTGAAACGCTATCAGTAAAGAACCGGGAACTGCTTACAGCTTGCGATAAGGACATGGAGCAGGGAGCACTACGATGATGAAGACAATCGTTTTTATCTGTGAACTGTTTCAGGAAGATAAAGCCGCCCTATTACCACTGCCATCTGTTCCGTTTGATACATCCATCTACACAACTGTCAGGACAGATAAATACGGCAGATTTACACTCAAATGCTGGAAAACATCGTTATTCAGCCTCTCCTGCCTTCTGTGAGGAAACTGTGCGGCTGCACATCACATCTTCCGAAGTGACGGTTATGGATACCAATCTTCATGAAGTAGTCAGACATCGCAGATTATATGGTGATGAACATGAGAGCATGGACTGGGTTCCATATCTGCGTTATATAGCCCGTAAACCACGTTCTCTAAAAAACAGTGGTATCTACGACATGATGCCGGCTTCCATGCAGATATACATGCAAGGCTGTGAGAGTAAAGAGCGTGGGAAGGTTCTAAAGGTTCTTGCTGAACTAACTGAACGCAGCGGTTTTGAAAGTGCATTGGCAACCATTAATAAAGCTATAGAGCATCAGGCGAGTGACCCTGACAGCCTTATGAGCCTTTACAGGCGTACCTATATGGATGTTCCTCCCCTGCCGCCAATTGAACCCTCGGAGTCAATTCCGCAAATGAATGTAATCATGTTTCCTTCAGATTTGGCAAGGCTTGACGCCGTTCTTGAGAAGGGAGGTGTGTAAAGTGACTGACTTTAAGGAATCCATTGCATTATGCTGCAAACAGCTTAAAATATCTTCAAATTTTGCAGAAAGGGCCATTTCCCAAAAGGGAGAAACAAATCAGGAATACCTTTATAACCTTTTGAGTAATGAGGTCACATACAGAAGTGAACGCCGTAAGACAAAGCTTCTTAATACAGCCGGGTTCCCAAAAATGTATGAGAGAGAGCAATTCAGGACAGATGAAATTGATTTTCCTGTCGGTGTTTCTTTCAACTCTCTACTTGAATTGGAGTTTTATCACAAGGGAGACAACCTTATCTTCTATGGTAGTACAGGTACCGGAAAGACAATGCTATCTACATTAATAGGAATTGCAGCCTGCAATGCGGACATACCGGTAAAGTTCTACCGAACTGCCGGGCTTATCAATCTCTTCTCTGAAAGCAAAGCAAAAGGAAGCCTTGGAACATTGAAGAAAAAGCTTAATACCGCTCAAATCCTGATATTGGATGAGTTTGGGTATGTACCTTATGATCGTACCGGAGCCCAGCTGCTATTTGATTATCTCTCTGAAATCCATGAGCAGAAATCAGTGATTCTAAACACCAATCTGGAATTTTCGCAATGGGTAAATGTCCTTTACGATGAACGGATGACCACAGCACTTATTGGACGCCTTACACATCATGTGCAGCTTATACTCTTCCCCGGCGGAAATAACCGTCTCAGAGAATCAAGCATAAATGAAGCATGGGGCAGGCTCAATAAAAATAAGGACGAAAATAATGTAGTAGCTGCCAAAAAGTAACCAAAACATCTATTAAAGCAACTTATTAACTGTATGTCAGCACTGGATATGCTGGTCTTAACCGGCCGGCATAGTCCTTTGCAATAACCTGCAAAATGTAGGTGCAAGAAACTACAAAACCGCTTTGCAAAAACCTACATTTTTATTTGCAACTTTCTACAAAAAGGGCTTGCAAAAAACAGATTTGATATCTAAGGTAATCTATGGGAAATGCACTTTCCACTCTTGTTAATCTGAATTTCTAAAAGGTTCTAAAAACCATGACAGAGTCGGTGCATCGACTGATATGAACGTGACCGCGCAGCCAAGTAGTCTGCTCTACTTGGCTGTGTGGTCAGTGTGAATATTTTTATAGAGTCAATTAAATTTCTTTGGTATAATAAGGAGGAGAGTATGAATGGTAAAGACATAACACAAAAAGATGCTTGAGAGATATAATGATGTATTTGCAGACATAGTAAATGTGTTGTTATTTAACGGGAAAAAGATAGTGGATGAGGATGCACTTATAGATGCCCCAGTTGACAGCGCATTAAAAGCTTGACGGTGAGATACATTCACAGTATAGAGATGTTGCAAAAGTATTGGAAAAAAACAGTCAAATCAATATAGCGTTATTCGGTCTTGAAAATCAGACTGTACCGGATAAGCTAATGCCGATGAGGGTTATAGGTTATGACGGAGCAGAGTATAAGAAGCAGGTATTGAAGAGAACAGATATAAAAAGAAATATCCCGTGATTACATTGGTATTATATATGGGATATGACAGGAATTGGAAATACTCAAACTCCTTGTTGGATTTGCTTGAAGTAGATGATAATTTAAGACCATATGTAAATGACTACAAGATAAATATATTTGAGATAGCATTTTTGGATAGAGAAAAAATAGATTTATTTAAAAGTGACTTTCGGATGCTTGCAGACTACTTGTATCAGATGAGAACAACCAACAGTTATAAGGGAGATGAAAGTAATATAAGGCATGTAGATGAGATCTTGATGCTGATGTCTGCAATGTCAGGTTTTGAAAATGTTGAGAATATAATAAAAGTGGCACATGAAAGGAAGGTAAGCAATATGAAGGGATTTTTTGAACTGGCGGAAGAAAAGGGTATTGAAAAGGGTATTGAGCTGGGAAGAACGGAAGGTATTGAAAAAGGACTTGAATTGGGAAGAGAAGAAGGACTTGAACTGGGAAGGACAGAAGGAGCTGATATGGTAAGCGAGTTGAATACTATATTAGCAAGAGAAGGTAATTTGGAGAAAATAATAAAGGCGAATACTGACAAGGTATATAGACATGAGCTTTTAAAGAAATATAGATTGTTAAAGTGAGATGTAGACAGTTTTGCGGGTTGATTATGCAACTTGCTTTTTTAGTTCAAGGGATAGGAGATGGAGTAGATTGATTTTAATAAGCTTGTTTATCCGGAGGTGCTTAAGTTAATGTTAAAGGAAAAGTAATATATTTTAATGCATATTTTACAATTGAAACAGCTTTTATTATATGATATAACACTAATCTTTGTATAATACGATGAAAGTTGTTTTAAAAATCTTAAGTATTAGTTCATCCTATTGCTAAAAAAACGGCATAAATAGTATAATAAAACCATCAAATCTTTTTCGTGGCTTTCGGTTTGATATCTAAGGTAATCTATGGAAAATGCACTTTCCGCTCTTGTTAATCTGAATTTCTATGAGTTTCTAAAAACCATGACAGAGTCGGTGCATCGACTGATATGAACGTGACCACGCAGTCAAGTAGTCTGTCCTACTTGGCTGTGTGGTCATGTGTGGATATTTTTATAGAGTCAATTAAATTTCTTTGTTATTAGGTAATTGCGAAACGTGCTGAGCTCGTTCACAATCATTATTGTATACAAGGATAAATTTGTGCAAAGCACAAATTTTAAGCTGAAAAAGTTGATAACTGCAAGATTTGGGCGCACTTTAATAAGCATAGTGCTTATATAAAGTTGATAAGTCCTAAGCAATTAAAGATTTTAAACTTCTGATATGTTGTCGTTGGTTGATTTTATCAGCAACAACTACAGTTAATAACTGTGATATACCGGCTAGCAGTAAATCGGAATACAGTGTTTTTTCATTTGTTGTTTTCCGTTTGGCAATGCAGAAACTGTCCTTAAAGTGATTTATTGATTTTTCAACATTTACCCTGATCTTATATGTTTCATCCCATTCTTTAGAACCTCGTTCTACTCCGGGATAAGCTCTGAGATTCTTTTCAGGATAAACATAAATCATTCTACCGCAGGAAGAAGTTGTACAAGGATTGTCACAGTGACAGACACGCCGTTTGGACTTGTCTTGTCGGTTGTATTCCCATTTCATTTTTGGACAAACGAACTTCATTGTAGACAGTTTGCTTCCTTAAATGGGATTTACTTCCTTCACGTTTCATCGGAAGTGAAGAATCATGAGGGCAACAAGGAATACCATTTTCATTGAATGTATATTTAACATTATCCATTGAGAGCTTAACTTTTAAAGGAATAAATGCTTTTTGGAAATTGAAATCTTCAAAAAGTGATTTGTAAATCTCAATGGTATCAAAGGCTGCATCACCAAGGAATATAGATGGTTTAATACCCGGATGCCTTGTTTTAAAGTCCTTTAAGGTAGGCAGTAAAGCTTTGGAATCAGCAAGCGATTTGTCTTCATCAGGAGACTTTGCTTTCTTTTCAACTACAATATCAGGATGGGAAGTAAGATAATCCTTGTTGTAGAAATCAATGGAACGAACAATTCCAAGTCCATTGGTAATAATACCGAACTTGTAAGCGTAGCAGAAATGTCCGTTAATGTACTGCTGTTTAACCTCATGGTTTGATGAAGCTGATGTAGGCATAGAAGCGTACGCTGCCTTATAAGGGTCATAAGAACTATCAAAATTCATAGATTTTGCATAGGATTTAAGTTGCTTTATAATGCGGTTGGCATATTTAGGATTATTTTCGGTTACATAAGCTTCAATACCTGAAGTGTCAAACAAAAGCATAGAAGCAAGGTTGCTATCAATATCCCTACATATCGGTTCAGTTATATCAACAAGCTTATCAAAAACAGATTGTAAGTCCAATAAAAAATCTTGCTTAATAATGATTGTAAAAAGAAAACGGAATAATTTCATCAAGGTCAATGTGATTTTCGAGCAGAGTAAGAAACTGAGGTTTGTCAGATTCAAAAATATCTTTACAATCTTCAAAAATATCTGCCAAAGAGAGTTGTTTTTGTGATATCATAGTAATGTCTCCTTTAGGGATGTGGTTTATGTTTGTTCAACTCAATTATATCACAAACCTAGAGGAGATTTTTATATTCAGTAACAAAAAAGTGTCGTATTTATACAATGTCATTAACTTAACGTTTGGAGCATACTCTTGCAAATAATGGTATGCTCTTTTTCTTTCACTTTTACTATTATTAGCTTAAAAAGAGCATAGTTCACCAGTTTAAATCGAAATACTGTAAGCGTCAAGCTAAGTACACATAGAGCAAAAGTCATAGAACTAGAACTTATCATTCTAATCCTACGACTTTTTTTATTTTTACAACTCTCAGGAATCTCATCTGACCAAGGTACTAAGAGCGAAGCATCTCCACCTGACTGTATGGTATCAAAAACAAATGTAAGATATTTTTGTGGTATCAGGTTATTAAGTATTGCACTTTGAATTATACTATATATCAATGTAGATGCATTAGCTCCGTTAGGTGTATTCGCAAAATAGCCAATTAGACCTACCTATAACAAATGGCTTCACACTTTGTTCAGCAAGATTATTACTTAATTGTATTCTTGCATCCTTTAGAAAGTTCTCTAAGTACTCTTTTTGATTTATTGCATAAGTAATAGCCTTCCCCATTAAACTCTTAGGAAGGATTTTTTGATTCTATTTGTGAAATCCAACTATAGAACTCATCAAGTACTTGTTTGGAATTGGTTTTTCTCATTTCCAGTCGCTTTTTCAATGTAAGACCGGATTCATCTGCCTTATCTTCCAAGCGGAATAGTTTCCTTAGATAAGTCTCCCCTTGTTTTGCATACTCATTACTCCTATTAACTTCGTATGCTTCATAGAACTTTCTCTTTGCATGTACAAGGCATCCGCATAAGGTCTTATCCATAAGCTTTTTATATCCGGTGTACCCATCGCAGTGAAGGTAAGTTCCTTTCCAATCCTCAAGAAACTTTTTTAGCATAGTCTCCGCTTCGACCAAGTGTATATTCATACAATACTGCAGGATGTGTATTGTATTTGCTTGTTCTATACACCCATACATATGATTTGCTTCCTGCTTCCTTTCCAGGTTCATGTAATACCTCCAGGACAGTTTCATCTGCATGGAGTAGTGTCTCATTTAGTAGACTAAGCTTTATCTGCTCATATATAGGCTTTAGAAGATTAGCTCCTTTTATGATCCAATTAGATAAATTTTGTCTTGATATCTCAAAGCCTAATCTTTTAAACTCTTGCTCCATTCTATATAGTGGTAGTGCAAGTGTGTACTTTTTGATTCATTATATAAGACATAAAAACTTGGTGATACTACACTCTTTTTAATAAGAGCTTTAGGATGAGGTGCTATCTTTATAAAAGCCACTCTCTCCATTCTTGTCACAGTTTCTGCAACTATAAACATAAGTCACATGCTCTATAACCTTAACTTCAGCAGGGACTACCACCAGTTCTTTTCTTATCTCTTTCTTCATAACTGTAAGAGGGCTGTGGCAGTTATCACATACCTGTTCACTTTCATCTAATTTATATTCAACTACCTCAACAGGAATGTCATTAAACTTACTTTCCTTTTTCGCTTTTTCTTCTTTTTATGCTCAGGTATAATACTTTCCTGTGGCAGCTCACTTTGAATTGGCTCTCTAAATGTCTCAGCCTCATTGAAGACATCAAAAAGAGAAAGTTGTCCATCAATAGCTTTTTTCGCTTGATTTGCCAAATTTCTCTTTGCTTTTTAATTTCAGTTGCTCCATATACCAATTATTTAATTTATTTAACTTAGCAATCTGTTCACTATTTTCTTTTTTTACTTTTTCTAAAGTCTCAATCTCTTTGTCCTTTTCTTTTTTTACTTTTTCTAAAGTCTTAATCTCTTTGTCCTTTTCTTTTTTTACTTTTTCTAAAGTCTCAATCTCTTTGTCTTTATCCTGTAAGATAGCCTTAAGTCCGGCAATTTCTGCTTGCAATTCATCTATAGTTTTCATTTTACCGGACCTCCAAATCTCAAATATTTATGTAAAGATTATACTATAAAATCTATGGTAAATCCATTAAAATCAACACTTTTTGAAGACTTCACTACGCTTTATTTTTTTGTTTTTTATTCCCGGTGCCATGATTATATTTTTTCAAGTCGTCTATTAATAAATCCATAGTGATTTCTGTATCACTTTGTGACGGCCAAACCACATGTCCTTTTTCAATTCTTTTAAAATGAATCCAAAATCCATTATCTTCCCATACAAGAAGCTTTATCCTATCCCTCGCATTGTTACAAAAAGCAAATATTACCTTATCTCTTGGATCAAGGTTGAAATTACTATAAACAATTTCAGCTAATCCGTTTATATTTTTCCTCATATCAGTAGCACCACAAGAAAGAATTACACGATAGTTGTCATAGTTAAACATTTATTTCATTCACCACCTTGATCACCTTTGCAAGTAGTTCAAGATCGGTATATCTATCCACTAAGATGTTGACAGCACCTATCTCCATCTTTAGGGTCTTACCGGCTTGTGTTGTCTTGATTTCAATAAATTTAATATCCTTAGAGTGCTTTGATTTCTTATCATGTTTACTCACCCATCTTGTGACTGTTGAAATAGGTAATCCATTCTTCCTAGCCCAGCTTGTGATACTTAATCCACTATTTTTAAACTCCTCAATCAATTGCTCTTTTTCTTCATTAGGATATTTAGCCATAGGCACCTCCACATATTTAGTATAAGCTTATTTTATAGTGGAAGTGTATTTATTGGGAGGCGTACTTGAATTGACGCTTACGAAATACTTATTCAGTTTAGAAACTTCGCTTATGTGTATTCGAGAAATTTGCTGCAAGCTGTCCTTTAGTTCTGTGATAATGTCTATCATGCCTTATCGGCACTACATTTTTGCTTATTTCATCATACAATGCCTGTAGTAGCGCTACTTTTTTATTTCCATCTTTTTCTATAAGAATGTATATTAGGTCATTTTTCAGAAGTCCGATACTTAGGTTTCGGTTTAACTGCATTGTATGTTTATAATTATTCTTTAGGTGCTCCTGGCTACTTTCTTCTATATCACAGATTATATCTTCTGCAAGATTGCTAACATAAATAGTGCTGTTAATGTCCTGCTCAATAAGCACTGATTTTATCCCTGTGAAATTTTTCGATTTTTAATCTGTCTTTCAAAAACTTCATGAGTCGTCTCTATACTCCCAGCGCATATGATACAGTTCTGCAAAGCATTCCTCCGGAAATTTATCCCGTGGAAGATTAGTAGCGAAAAATTTCTGACTTTCCATCATCTAAACACACCTTTTACAAATCTCATTGAAAAAGGAATCTCTGCTCATCATGATAGTTTCTTCTTTTTGCCAATATAATTTCTCCTTCTAGCCTTTGTTAATGTTATGTCGACATCCTCATCATTTGATTTTTAATTCTTTCTGTTCAGCCTTATAGTCACTTGTTTTTAGTCTTGCTACAAAATACACTCCATAATCTATAAAATTCAAAAATGCTCGGTGTCGAAGGATAACCTCTATCCATAACAACAAGATAGGGATATCTGTTTCCAATTGTATCCTCTATTCCTTTTAACTGTTCCTGGGCTACTCGCATCTCATCAAACTTTACGGTATTAATACTGCTTTCCAGAATAAAGCGATTAAGAACGTCGTAAATACATCCCAGCCCAATCTGAGCACATGGTTTTCCTCCTCTCACTGAGGCACTTCCGTATTTCTCGATGGTTTCATCAGTTGTAGGAATATTTATATCAGATCCATCTGCAGCTAAAAATAAGGAATCCTTTATAGGTATATGGTTCTACCTCTTCATCCTGGTAAAAATTTTTATTATGTTCCTGATAAAGAAAACTTAAATGCGTCCGGATTTAATTTCATCCTTTGCTTTAGATAACCTGGTTTAGATATTTCTGTTCCCGAGTGTGTTGTTTTCATATAATTTCGCAGCTCCATTTTGAGAGTAAGGCCCTTGCGATTAATCATAGAATACACTAAATCTTCTAGTGGCATCTTTCTACGTCTGACAAGAGTGTTTGTTTTGCCACCACGACATACCTCAAGAAATACATCTGAAAGAATATTATTCTGATCTTTTAATAGTCTATTCTGTGATTTTCTCACTACAGCCCTCCAATTATTTAATCCTCATCATAAACAAGACGAGGTTTCTTCTTAGCATAGGCTGCCTTCAAATATGGAATCTGCTCCCCAGTAACTGCACCCAGATTCGCTTTCACTGTCTGCACAACCTTGCCATCAATACGTTTGTTTTCAACAAGGCTGGCATAATAATACTTTTCACCTCTATATTCTTTTGTAAGTATTTTTATAAACATGCTACACCTCGTGATTTTTCTCACTACAAGTATAGCATAATTATCGTTTTTAAACTATCTTTTTGTAATATTTTTCTCACTACTCTTAAGTTAATGACATTGCGTATTTATACAGCTTTTGGCGTTTCGCAAACGCATATTCTTTTGTTATACCTGAATCCGTGAAGTTCAGTTTTGTTCAAATGCCAAATCTGCGATAGACTCCGACCTATGTTGAAGACGACTGATTTTGTTAATTTAATAAAATAATATATTGATTTTTAAGCATGAAATGAGCCTGTTCCTAAAAAATGGGTCAGCAAATAAAGCCTTTCGGTTGCTAATGACGTTTTATGCAGTTGCAAGGATATTGTTTTCACAGTAATCAGCGAATATATGTCTCCATATATTACTTTTTCCCAATCCCATGATTAATTGTCGTGCGTGTGTTGTGATATGACTTGCCATCATGATCAAATTGCTGATTACTGTACGCATCCGACGTCTTTTTACATCACGTTTTTGGCGCGGAGCGCGACCTCCAATTGTTCCTTGGCCAATCATTCGCAAAATGTTGTAAGCAATGATGGTTAACTCTAAAACAAGTGCATTGGTATCAAATTTGCCGGATGGAAGGCGCTCTATATCCATATCGGTCTTAATTTCACTATGGTACTGTTCGCATTCTCCATGAGCATGATAAAGGCGTATGATTTCCCGGTCTGTTTCTCCAAGATTTGTCCACCATGTTTCTACTTCAATATCGACCGGAAACATAAATTGTCCGTATTTATTAATGGTTCGCTCTGTGATTTCATAGCCGGCTCTAAGAGTGAATTCCTGTTTGAACTGTTTACTTGTGACAGTTTTCCAATCACTTCCGATATAGATAGTTTTTCCTTCCCTAGGAGTGGTGACGTTTTTGCAATACTGCTTTGCCATGTTAAACCATTCTTCTTTACTTTCACGGCGAAGATTTCGTTTAATGATAAAATAACAGCCTTCCTGAATGAGAACAGCAACGTTATCAATTGAATCATTTCCCGAATCCAGACGAATGAGAAGAGGCTTATCAGTCAGTTTTTTACAGAGTTTGATTGTCTCTTGAAGGAATGCTACGGTACCATTTTGACAATGCTGTTTTCCTTCACGGAGTTCGAAATTGATTGCGTAACCTTCAGTGCCAATGTAGGCCATCATGGGAGCATAACCATCATATCCTTTATAGGTACGAGAAACACCTTCTTTGCGGGATTTTGAATTATCCATCGGTGTTACATCAATATCTACCGGTACGAAACCATTGGAAAGGACACCGGGTCGAATTTTGTTAGCAAGGAGCATCCGGATATTTTCATCAAGAATCAGGCTACGCAGACTATCGCCAATGTCATCCATACGCTGACGAAGCGTTTCCTCTGAAGGAATACTTCGGGTGATTCCCAATGCAGCCTGATAAAAAGCTTTGTCGTCATCCATCTCATGGACTGCCTCAAAATAAGGTTTTCCCATACAAAGCATTCCTATGTATGTAAGGATGATATCACCATTCTTAATCTGATGCTGAGAACGATTTTCTGTAACATCCATGCGGTTGAGCCTTTTGGTAAAATCACTCTTTCCAAGAATTGCACCGACAACCGCTAACCCACCGGCAGGGATGATACGCTCGTTGGTATATTCGAAAACAATGTTGTTATTGGCAAGAGTCATTCGACGATTGTTTTTCATAATATTTCGCTCCTAAATCAGATTATTTACAAGAGTATTGTATCATGATTTTTCTACACCTGATAGGTGAAAAATATATCTGCAAAAGTATGAGAAATGCCAGTATTGATAAGTAAATGTTGGATTAATAAATTAGGAGCTTCACGGATTCAGGTTATAATAAGGAGGATAGAGTATGAATAATAAAGATATAACACAAAAGATGCTTGAGAGATATAATGATGTATTTGCAGACATAGTAAATGTGTTGTTATTTAATGGTAAAAAGATAGTGGATGAGGATGCACTTATAGATACTCCGGTTGACAGCGCGTTAAAGCTTGACGGTGAGATACATTCACAGTATAGAGATGTTGCAAAGTATTGGAAGAACAGCCAAATCAACATAGCATTATTCGGGCTTGAAAATCAGACTGTACCTGATAAGCTTATGCCGATGAGGGTTATAGGTTATGACGGTGCTGAATATAAGAAGCAGGTATTGGAAGAAAACAGATATAAAAAGAAATATCCCGTGATTACATTGGTATTATATATGGGATATGACAGGAATTGGAAATACTCGAACTCCTTGTTGGATTTGCTTGAAGTAGATGAAAACTTAAAACCATATGTAAGTGACTACAAGATAAATGTATTTGAGATAGCATTTTTGGATAGAGAAAAAATAGATTTATTTAAAAGTGACTTTCGGATGCTTGCAGACTACTTGTATCAGATGAGAACAACCAACAGTTATAAGGGAGATGAAAGTAATATAAGGCATGTAGATGAGATCTTGATGCTGATGTCTGCTATGTCAGGTTTTAAAAACGTTGAGAATATAATAAAAGTAGCGCACGAAAGGAAGGTAAGCAATATGAAGGGATTTTTTGAACTGGCGGAAGAGAAAGGGCTTGAAAGAGGAATTGAACTGGGAAGAACGGAAGGAAGAGAGGAAGGGGCTGATATGGTAAGCGAGTTGAATACGATATTAGCAAGAGAAGGTAATTTGGAGAAAATAATAAAGGCGAATACTGACAAGGTATATAGGAATGAACTTTTAAAGAAATACAGGTTGTTAAAGTGAGATGTAGACAGTTTTGCGGGTTGAGTGTTCAACTCGCTTTTTTAGTTCCGGGATAGGTGATGGAGTAGATTGATTTTAATAAGCTTGGTTATCCTGAGGTGCTTAAGTTAATGTTAAAGAAAAAGGTAATATATTTTAGTATATATTACACAACAGATACCCTTTTATATTATATAATATAGCCTTAATCTTTGTAT